>ERZ791837.401-NODE-401-length-33824-cov-2.723948_pt1 | contig 33824 bp, 41 predicted proteins | sample MGYA00510292_ERZ791837 | MGnify/ENA primary metagenome ERZ791837 (study PRJEB30046, sample SAMN00715259) | human gut metagenome | study: EMG produced TPA metagenomics assembly of the A metagenome-wide association study of gut microbiota in type 2...
CCGCCGATAACGCTATTATCGGCCTAACGGATCGCTTTATACCTTGCGGCGGGGTTACTGCCAGCGATCAAACCCCTCACCTATTCGGGTGGCTATTTTGGGAGTGCGGCAGGATTCGAACCTGCAACCGTTGCAATCGGTTTCATATGATGAGTAAGCGCGGACTCTTGTGGGCTTTATTTCCGGGTTTATCCCACTCGTGCCGGACACGTGCCGCTTTATATCTGCGAATAAATGAGCTTGGGTCCCATCCCTGACGCTCTCGGTTATCCATCATCATATGGCGTCTACCATTCCGCCACACACTCCTTGTTGTTATTCCTTTGATGCCTTTTGTTTATCAATACTCCATGTCTTGTGCATTGCAGCAATCAGGTCGATATACCCTTTATATTCTTCGATCTGGTCGGAAGTGTAATTTTCCGCCTGACCGATTTTCTGAAAATGCTGTTGCCATTCAGAAATAGAAAATCGTTTACATCCTATTTGGATGACTTCAGCACCCCAATAGGAAACGGTATGGCGAGAAGCATTGATAAATAATGTTTTGGGTACTATTTCATTGTCGCCCAGCTTGCACCAGTTGCCCAACTCGCATCTGTCGCCCAGCTTAATATTTCGAGAGACAAATTCCTTCGTTAATTCAGAAAGGTCGTTGTACTGGAAAGGAGTCCATCCTTTTTCCTCGACCCAGAGATAAAGTGTTTTCATTGTGTGTGTATTTTTGGTTTAGTTCTCTATTAACTCTTCGACCCGGAACGCCCGGCCACGGCGTGGGCTTCTTAACCTGCGGCACTCGAAATCGGTACTGAACACTTCGACCGAGAACAGACAGAGAAGTATCGCCGCCCCTATTCTCCGGGTCATTTCGGACACGTTCAGGGAGATGCCGAAGTTTACCGTGAAATACCATGTAACAAGTGCCTGCAAGGTCCGTTTAGTCCCCGTCTTGTCGTAGATGCTCTGGAGATGATTCGCTACACATTGGTATATGACGTTCATCCGATCTGCGATCTCGCGGGCCGAGTATCCCAGCACGACGAGGTTCATTACCTCACGCTCGCGCTTGCTCAGTATGGTGTCGGTTTTCATAGCTATGCCAGCCCCCAAGGCTCTTTAATTCCATATCGTGCGAATTTTCCTGCGATCATGCGGCGTTCGGAGATGCTGTGAGGAACCAGACCGTTCATCCGGTTCGAGTACGCTTTCTTGCAAAGCTCGTCATTCTCCAAATTGTTGGACCGCTCTCGATACAAGGCCCGCATGATGCTTCGGCGAAGTTTGGAGTAGGCTTTACGATCCCTATGTCTTAACTCATTGGCACCTTTTGCGAAAGCATTGCGCTCAATATCTTCTTGTGATTTAATCATGATATGTTTTTAAAAGTCGGCACAACCACCTCCAAAGACAGGTGTCTAATAAATCAGTATTGGTAATTGCGCCGTTTTTATTATATTTGTAGTTGTCTAATAAGTCAGTATTATGAATACTCAAAAAATTAATGCTTACGTCGCTGAAAAACTGGAAGCTGAAATATGCCCTACACATGGAAAACACCCTACTATAGTTTGGGAAGGTGATAATATTAATGCCAATTGCTGTTGTGACGAATTTCGCTCATATATCGTTTTGAAAGCGGGTGATTTACTTAAAGAAGCTGCATTAAAAGAAATAGAATTTCTATTTACCCGCTAACATCACAACCAGATAGGCATAAGCCTTTATTATCTTACTTCCTTCGGATTCGATCTTCGCTCCTTCTTTCTTGATCTGATCCGCAAGTTCTGCTATTGTTCTGCCTTGCAACGGCGGAATAAACACTTTTAATTCAACAGGTAATTTATTGTCCATATACTTGGCTATTTCAAAAACTTTTGTATATCTTTACATTGTTTATCGGTGTAGAATAATCTACCTTTGCGGTGTAGTTTAGTTCTACATTGCAAATATAGAATATAATTCTAAGAATGCATAGATTTTCTTAGAATTTTTTACATAGATAATACTTATAGAAATAGAAAATATCATTAAGTCTCTGATAATATGACCCTTAAAGAGAGAATTCAAGTATATTGCCAATACAAAGGGATTTCGGTCTCTCAATTTGAGAGGCTGGCAGGGCTTTCAAATGGATATTTTAAAGATGGGAGTAAAATGCCTCGCCCAGATAAGATTTCTAAAATTCTAAGTATTTTCCCCGATATAAATAGAAATTGGCTTCTCCATGAAGAAGAACCAATGCTAATTGCGGTGGAGCAACCAGTCAGCCAAGGAGGTGGAGACGTCGCACTTCTGGAAGCTGAATTTAATAACCCAAGCACTATGAAGAGATTCTTAGATTCATTACTCCGGCAAAATGAGGAGTTGATTCGGCAAAATGGGGCATTAATTGACCTGTACCGAGAAGAGAGAGAGAAAGGGAAGGGCGAAGTCGCCCAAAAAAAAGAGGCGTAGCGGTATTCTAATTAGCCTTATTCCATCTCCATTAGAGCGAAAGAAATATGACAAAATTAAACCGTCTAAAATAAGCTCCATATAGCGAGCAACACACTTAAAGGAGATTACGGTCTCCTTTAAAAACGGTCAAGACGTCAATAGACTAAAAAATAATAGCTTCGGATTATTTTTATAGTATAAAAGATTATGGATTACTATTTCGAAGAATCAGTCCCCGTAAAGTACGATTCATTATTTGAAGAAGTTGCCCGTTATGCAGTCACCAACGGCAGCATATCAATAGCAGAAATACAACGCAATTTTGAAGTTGGATTTAATCGTGCCGGACGTATCATGACGCAACTCGAACGTGCAAGTATTGTAAGCCTTCAATATGGAATTGATCCTCGAAAAATATTATTTGACAATATTGTAGATTTAGAAAAATATCTCGAATCAGGAGATTATCATAAGGCTTCAGTATCATCAGAAGAAGAGGAGCGGCATAGATTATTATATCAACAAGCACAGCAAGAACGCGAAAAAGCTTCTATAGCTGAACGAATTAAAGAAAAATATCGTCGTCAACAGTTAGAGAAAATTGTACGACAGGAATTAATTGATAGCGGAGAACTATTTGGGGAACAACCTAAACGACCACCTATTCCGCGGGAAATAGTTGATGCGGTATATAAACGTGATGGTGGCAGGTGTGTATTTTGCGGTTCTACGCAAAACTTGCAACTTGATCATATTATACCTTTCTCCAAAGGCGGAGCAACTACGTTAGATAATATGCAGCTGCTTTGCCAAAAATGCAATATAGAAAAATCGAATAAAATAGGATAAAGTATTAAACCTATAATTGTTATAATACCTTCCCATCAGTGGCATAAAATATGCACCTCCAATAATGCTATAAAAAAAACTGATAAACATTTTCAGTTAAGCTATTGCTAAACCAAACCTTTATGAGTATCTTTGCGAAACAAAAGCTGGAACTTGTCAACAACCCCAAACTTGAATTTTATAAATTAATAAAAGATAAGTATTGTGAATTTGACGAGTATTGCGAGGAGGTCGAGAGAAATGCGCTGGATAAAAAGTCTCTGATAAGAATATTTGCACTGATGGATATACTTGATGTTCAACATCTGACATTAAGCCAGTTTCGCAAAATTCAAGGAACAGACAATCTATATGAATTCAAGAATAAGAACTTGCGCATATACGTATTAAGAGAAGAGCCAAATGTTTGTATAGTATGCGGGGGATATAAGAACGATCAGCCACGCGACATAGAACGCTTGACGCGATTCATCAAAAGCATTCCCCCTATTAACGAATTAAAAACAGATAACAATGAAACGGAATGAGATTTTATCATCGCCTGAGTATTGGATCACGAAAATACAAGTAGCTCTTTATAATTGCGCCAGAAACTTTATGAAAAAAGAAAACAAGAATAAAGTTCAGCTGGCAGAACATTTAGGAGTTACCAAAAGTTACGTGAGTCAATTATTCAATGGCAATTACGATCATCGCATTTCCAAGTTTGTGGAGTTGTCCTTAGCTTTCGGTTATATACCTGAAATAAGATTTAAACCAATTGAGCAGGCAATAAGGGAAGATAAGATAGATTATGCTAAGTTGGGTCAATCGTTGCTTGCCCAAAGGTCCTGCATGTCATCCACAACAAAAGGAGAAGATGCAACGAATCGAATCATTATTGAATCAGGTGATCTTAAACCCGAAAATGCCGCATAAAGATGTTAGCAAAACCCTCAGAATTAGAAATACGAGAATTTTCGATACTAAGAAGTAAATGCACTTTCCAACCCGTTACTGAGGTATCCGGCGATATGTCATGTAATGAATTCATGGCTCGCTACCCTATTGACATAGATTTTGACATACATCAGAATAAAGAGGAAGGGGTTTACTTTGTCTTTGTATCTGTTAAAATAAATCCTGACAATCAGGCCGGGTACAGCATAATGGCGGAAGGGTGCGGAGTTTTCAATATGAATACCAAAGTGGATGAAGACACCCAACTAGATGCTTTAGTACTTCACTCCGGCGTCAACATATGTATTACGAACCTGAGAGCCTATATTGCAAATATGACTGCATCATATCCGATGGGTAAGTATAATTTTCATCTTATTGACATGATGGATCTACTCAACAACAAAAGGCTTCAGGTTGCAGGAGAAAGTGAAGAAGAGAAGAAATAACCCCCTCCAACATTATATTTCTTTGGCCTCGGATAATCCGGGGCTTTTTTTGTACCTTTTGAACAATATTACCCACCAAAATAAGATTTTCCCTATAGCAAAACACAAACCTTTTGAACAATTTACCGTCTTTAGAATAAAAGTGCAAAAAAAATCTGAAAATTTTTCGCCAAACTCTTGCATAATGTGCCGAACGTGCACACCTTTGTCCCAGATGCTTGTGATGGCGCAAGCAACGGACACAATCGGAAATACCTTTTTGTTGGAGTTACGTGATTAGGAAGTCTGTTGGCCGTCATGCGCCAGCAGACTTTTTTCTTATGACTCGAAAGGCAAAAGGATTGGTACCACAGGATGACAGGGGCAACATCACGCTGTTTATGAACCGTGACGAATTGATGATCGCCATAAACGCAACGGCATTACGCTGCAAGAAATTTATTCGTCACGAAATACTCGCCAAACGGCAGGGAATACAGACAGACAATAAGTATACCCAGAAGATGGTACAACACCATATAGACGGGAAAAACTTTTTCACTCCGCCTTTTGGTAATTCACGGGACCGCAACAACCTTTGCTCTGAATAATATATCATGGCAAAAGGTCTTACCATAAAACAGGAGAAGTTTTGCAACAAGTACCTCGAATGCGGAAATGCGTCCGAGGCTTACCGATTTGCGTATGACTGCTCGAAGATGAGTGATGATTCTGTTTGGTGCAACGCCTCGCAATTGTTATCCGACACAAAGGTAACACAAAGGGTCAAAGAGCTGCAGACCGAATTGCAGAAGGCAAGCGACATATCCAAAGAGCGGGTATTGGAAGAACTCGGCGCAATACTGGAAGCCCGCATAACAGACTATGTAAATCTGGTTACAGAGCGGGTCCCCCTGCCCCAAAGCAAACGCGATAAGAAGGCAGGGGTTCCCGTCGAATATACAGAAGTTCAAAAACTTGTTTTCAAGGACTTCGACCAGCTCACTGACAGGCAGGTCCGAGCCATTGAGAGCATCAAGGAGGGGAAGAACGGGATCGAGCTAAAGTTGCATGGCAAATCATGGACCATCGAGCGCATATCCAAAATGCTGGGCTATGATGCGCCCGTAAAAACAGCCAACACTGACAGCAAGGGAAATGACATTCCCCAGCCTACCTTCAGTACAGAGCGTCTATTCCAGTTAATCAAGGAGAGTGGAGGCAATGAATGATTACTCAGGAGTCGGTGATCTCTTGATAAAAGAGGGTTGTTTGGCATTCACGGCTGTAATGTTTGAAGCAGTGAATAAACAGCCTTTCCGCATAGCCCCTCATCATCGCGTAATATGCCACAAGCTCGACCAAGTACTCCGGGGAGAACATCCCACCAATAGGTTGATGTTTAATATTCCTCCACGGCACTCAAAAACAGAATTGGCCGTAGTATCCTTCTCTTCGCTCGGATTTGCAATAAACCCCCGCTCCGAATTTATACACCTTTCGAGCAGTGACCAGCTCACCACTCGAAATGTCACGAACATCCGGAGAATTATGGAGGACCCCAACTATCGCGCTTTCTTTCCACAGGTAGAGCTTTCCAACAATGCCAAAGGAAGCATCTCAACCTCTGACGGAGGTGTCATGTATGCAGCGCCCTTTATGGGTCAGATCACCGGCTTTGGATGCGGTAAATTGGGTGCCCAAGACTTTAGCGGCGCAATGTGCATAGATGATCCGATGAAAGCTCAGGACAGCTGCTCAAGCACGACCAAGGCACGCATCGGAGAGTTGTGGACATCCACATTCAAGAACCGCCTTAACGATGTGCGCACACCCGTTATTGTAACCGCTCAAAGACTCGCCGTGGATGATTTCTGCGGATACTTATTGGAATTGGAGGGCACAATTGAAGAGGGAGGAGAATGGGATGTCATCAAATTCCCTGCAATTGTAGATGACGGATTGCCCACTGAGCATGCACTATGGGAAGGGCGATTTGCGCTGGATAAATTAAAGAGGTATAGGGAATCGGACCCATTTACCTTTGAAACACAATACATGCAGAATCCCAAGCCTATTGAGGGACTCATGTATCGGGAGTTTCGGACATACGACGTCATACCATACTCCCAAAGCACTACCCATAAGAACTATACGGATACCGCAGACACGGGAAGCGATTATTTATGTTCCATCTGCTACGATGAACTTCCGGAGGGAAATTACGTAACGGATGTGCTGTATACTAAAAAACCAATGGAGTATACAGAACCCAAAACGGCGGAGATGCTCGCAAAAAACAAAACCGAAATAGCGAATATCGAAAGCAATAACGGAGGCCGAGGATTTGCCCGCAACGTTGAGCGAATTTTACGGGAAATGAACATTACCCGCACTACTATAAGCTGCTTCACTCAGACGGCTAACAAGCAAGTGCGCATTTTCACCAAGTCGGCAGACGTCAATAACATCACTTACTTTCCAACAGGTTGGGACAAACGATGGCCGGAATTTTACCGCGCCATTACAGGATACATGAAGGAGGGTGGGAATGCCAATGACGATGCCCCGGATGCGCTCACCGGGTGTTATGAAAAACGCAGTGCTCCTTTACGTGATGATGATTTGAACGATATTAATATTTGGTAACGATGAACTTTATTGACCGCCTATTTACCTATTTCCAGAATAAGACACTCAACGCTTTGGGAGTTGAGCGTGATTTGATGGACCTCATAAAGGCAAAAGATATCAGTCAAGCGATGTCCTTGATGGAAGATCACGACCCGGAAGCAGTAAAAGCGATCTGCGAGTACAATCCGGAACTTCATGCCATAATGAAGCGGCAGGACAAAACGAGAAAAGGACAACGCGATTATCGAACGGAGAAACTGCCTCGCACGCGCCAACGCTATATCAATGAGGTAGAACTATTCTTTTTGTTGGGCAACCCTATTAAGTGGAAGTCATCCGACGAATCGGGAGACGCTGATGCTTTCGCCGCGTATAAACAATTCCTCCGCGATTTAAGGTTTGACAGTAATATGAGGCAGGCAAAGCGACTGGCTGGAGCCGAAACGCAGAGTGCAAAATTGTATCACATATACAGAAATGAGATTACAGGTCTGCCGGAGGTTAAAGTAGTCGTACTTTCCAAGTCCAAAGGGCATACTTTACGCCCTATGTTCGATCAGTATGGGAATTTGCTTGCATTTGGATATGGGTATTATTTGAAAGAAGGAACGGGTACTATAGAGCATTTTGACATTCATACACCCACCTTCATATTTCGGGGGAGGAAGGCCAAGATAGGATGGGATGTAGTGCCGATTGTAAATCCAACAGGCAAAATAAATATCATTTATTATAGGCAGGAAACAGCTTGGAGTGGATTGCAGCCCCGTATTGACAGGGAGGAGGATATTGACTCGAAAACCGCTGATACAAATAATTACTTCGCAGACCCAATAGCCGCTGCCACAACAGGCGTCATCAAAAGCCTGCCCAAAACAGATCAGCCCGGAAAGGTAATCCAGTTAAACAGCAAAGAAGACAAGTTTGAATATATAGAGCCGCCTACCTCCTCCGAGACGCGCCAGCAGGAAAAAACAGATTTAAAGGAGTCCATCCTCTTTGACACCTTCACGCCCGAATTTACACCCGAAAAGATGGTTGGACTGGGAACCTTGTCAGGCGATGCCATAAAAAGGGCAATGGTGCTTGGATATATTAAGCGTGATAATCGCAAGGAGATATACGACGAACTCGTCGATCGGGAAAAGAACCTCATTCTGGCGATTATGATGAATGTAACTCATATCAAGATGAGAGACAAACTCGCTACCCTCAAGATCGAGCATGAATTTTCGGAGCCATTCAGTGAGGATGTCGCCGCTCGGTGGAAATCCATTGGCCAAGCCTATAATGACGGAATTCTTTCACTCGAAGAGGCTGTCAACCTAATGGGCGTGGCCGACAATCCACAAGAGGAAATAGACCGACTAAAAACAGCATTGGGTCGTTCGGAATCCATCTCAATCAGAGAAGAGTCAGAAACAAACCAATCGGACAATAATCCATCAACAGCAAGTGATTCTACGGAAGAAAAATCGAACGTTTAGAACAATCAATAAAAAATCACGCTCATTTTTGGTAATTCACGTGACCGTCGAAACCTTTGCCTTGAAGCAAATAATTTAATGAATATGAAAGATAAACTTTTGGCATTGCTCCAAACCAAATTTCAGGGGGTGGACAATGCAATTCTCGACCGAATCGCAACGAAGAAGTCTGAGAATGTATCGGACGAAGCGCAATTAACTACCATCGCGGAGGGAATTAGCTTTCAGGACGTGCTGACCAGCTACGGCGATTACCGCGCAGGGGATGCCTCGCAGACCGCAGTCAAAAACTACGAAAAGCGACATAACCTGAAAGAAGGGAAGCCTATCGAGCAGCCTGCCACCGGGGACGGGCAGGTAAAACTTACTTCCCCAAGCGAAGAACCTGAGTGGTTCAAGGCTTACAAGCGTGAGCAGGAAGAGCGTGAGAATGCTATACGAGCAAAATACGACGCTATGGAAGCCATGCGTGCAAAAGCCGAGCGCGACTCGATTTTTCGCGCAGCAGCCAAAGAAGCTAACATCAAGGACTCGGTGCTGGAAGACATCTTAGGACTCGCAGCCGCGATGAGTGAGGAGAATCCTGACAAATCAAAGCTGCAGGAGAAATTTGCAGCCATACAGACACGAGTCGTAGCAGCAGGGCTTGAGGGAAAGGAATCGGCATTCCCCCTCTCCACATCCGAAGGCCAAAGCAAAGAGGAGGCAAAGGCGTGGGCTGAAAACTTGCCGGATGCATAACAAAATCTAAAAAGAAATGGCTATCAAATTCGAAAAGACCCAAATTAAAGGCGGGTTCCCCGTGTTCTGGCGTGGGGAATGCGAGGTGCTTCCGGGAGACTTCAAACTCAAAGGCACCTATCCGGAAGGGATGAAACTCAAGGAAGGAACCCCGATCAAGATCGATTTCGAGAACATGGAATGTACGATCTGCAAATCTGCGCGCATCGTCGAGGGCGGAACCACGACAAAGCCGCGTGTAGTGAAAGGGTCCATGCTCCAAGTAAACGACGCCGTCAAAATCGGTGAATCCACCGGGACAATCAAAAGCATCAGCACCACCAACGAATCCTACGACGAGATTACGCTCAACGCTGCAATGGCCGAGGCGATTGCCGGCGCGGATCTGCTTGGAGGTGACGAGCTGCCCGATGCTGTTATCGAGACCACCAAAGAATACACCACGACAAACGGATTCCCCACTGTGTCGGCGGCATATGGGGCCAGAATCCTTAAGGACGTGGCATATCCGGTGCCCGATGCGTGGCTGCAAGGCTACAGCATGAAAAACAACCCTGAAATCAAGTACATCAGACAGTAAAGAAAATGAACGAAGTATATTATTCTTCCATCTTCCGCGAACTCACCAAGGAGGTGCAGGTTCGTATTGACGCGGCGTCGGAGCTGCGCAAACGCTTATTCGACCAAAGCGTGTATGAGCGTTTTCTCGATTGGGATACGCCGACTGTAGGACTGAACTTCGAGGAAATCATCGGCTCGTACAATCTCAGCGTTGCCGCCGCTACATTGGATTCCAAAGGCAAAGAGCCTATCATGGGAACCGAGGGGCTGGCGACAATCTCGAAAAAGGTCCTTACGCATCAGATGACATATCCTATGCGCATCGAAGACTACCGCAAGGTTCTCCAACTGCTGGACTCGCGGATGATCCCGGATCAGGCGAAGAAACAGCAACTCGTAAACCTTATGTGGGGCGGCGTGGAGAAGGTTGTCAACTCTGTAAAATCGAAACTTGACATCATCTTCCTCGGCGCGCTTTCCAACAAAGGCGTCTTCGAGTTCACGTCCGAGAACAACCCTGAAGGCGGCGTAAGGGGCAACATCGACTACGGTATGCCCCAAGAGAACATCGCTACGGTAGATACGCAGTGGACCGAAGCGAACATCGACACCGTCGATGTATTCGAGGACATTCAGGAGATCGTCGATTCCGCGCAGGAAAAAGTGACCTTCGACCGCATCCTTTTGGATCAGAAGCGGCTTTCGTATATCCTCCGAAGTAAAAAGATGAAGCAGGTGATCTTTGGGTCCGACAAATCTGCATCGCCGCTTCTTCTGGCCAACCTGAACGAGTTCATGCGCTCCAACGGACTGCCCGTATTCGATGTTATCCGTCGAATGACGCGCATTCAGGACAACGGCAAGATCAAGGAGTACAAGCCGTGGAACGACAAGAATATCGTGTTTGTGCCGGCAGGACGTCTCGGTGTCATTAAGAATGCCTACGCCGACAACGAGCTTCGGCCGGAGCCGGGGGTCACCTACTCCGACTATGGCCGCATCCGGATTTCCCAATGGGGAAAGGGTGAAACCGACAATTCGAACGGCGTGGAATTCACGAAGGCACAATCCCTGTCGCTTCCGGTTATCACCGAGATCAACGGCATCTATTCGCTGACCGTAGAATCGTAGGTATATATGACGGTGGCAGAGTGCATACATCAGGAGTTCAACATGGTCGGGACAATCTCAGACTATGGTGTCCGCCGCTTTGCGAGAGAGTGGGGCTTAGACCCCGACTCTCTGGCGAGCAGCGAGCAACAACAGCAAATCGTCGCTAAACGAGTGACTGAGTTTATTGACAGCCTGATAATGCATCCGTTATCGGTAAGCGAGAATGGGCACTCGGCCTCTTGGTCTGACAGCGCCTTAAAGCAGAAAGCGCAGCTCATGCTTCGGAAATACGGCATCACACCGGGAGAAGAGTTGAGCAGCTCCATCGGCTTATCTTCGATAAAGGATGCTTCAAACTTGTGGTAATATGTACTTTGCGCCCCACATACTCTACTTAAGGATAGACCCGCCGAAACAGTACGACGAGCTGGGGCGTCCGATAATATTATCCGAAGATGACACATGGCAGAAGGTAGGTGATTGTCGTTGCGACGACAACACGACCGTGCGCCTTGTGTCTGAAAACGGCGAAGTGCGTCAATCGGAATACCATATCGTCTACGAAGGAAAGGGAATTCCCAAAGGGAGTTATGTGAAGTGCATTGATAAGACGACCCGCGAAGTCCGCGGTGAAGGCACGGTAGCAATACCAAAGGAGAACAATTATTTCAACGTTTCAGACCTCTGGATATGATTACAACCGGCGATGCTCGCAACATCTTGTTTTCCGCTTGCCGGAAATTCGGGATTAAGGAAATGCATACTTCATGGGCCATTCCGGGCGGGAAAGTCACACGCGAACGTGTTGTAGTCATAACCCCGCCCCAGCAGACTCCGACTACATATTGGGAGGACTGCTTCGTGGCTGTCAATCTATGCGTCCCCGACATCAAAGGCGAAGCGAATATCAAACGTCTGGACGAGCTTGAACGAGCGGCGAAAGCCAGATTCAAGGAATGGACTTACGGCACTTACGACGAATCCGCATATAGGTACAGATATGAAAATATCGGCCGCGAGGAAGATCCGAACTTAGGATGCCACTATGTCTATATCCGGGTATTATTCAGAGTATTGAACATTAAAAACAACTAAAACAATGGCAAAAGTAACAGCAGTAGGAATCAAGAAGCTGTATTACGGAGACCCTGCAAAGGTTACGGCGGATGTCACCCTTGCTTCACTCAAAACGCTCTTGAGCAACGAGAGTACCAAGCAGGTCGAGAACATTCACCAAGATACATGGAGTATCGAGGAGGAGGAACCGTCTACCACCGAGTACCGGAATCAGCTCACAAACGGCGTATACCGCCAATCGACCGAGATGGGAAATATCCAGATGAGTTTCACCATCGGTCAATACGACTATACAACGAAGGCCGACCTCATGGGCGGCACCGCAACCGCAACGTCGTGGAAGCGCAACCGCGGCGTGGTAATAATCGAGAAGTTCATGGTTGCCCTTACCGAAGACAATCAGTACTGCGTATTCCCGAAGGCGTCGGTTATCGCACGCGACGCCCAGACCGACGGCGCAAGTGCTATTGGCGTTGTGGCCACGGCACTCGAACCCGACAACGCAGCGGTTTCTTCGGAATACTGGTTCGATGCTTCCGAAGAGGAGGGCATTTAGCAACCTGTCAACATTCAAGTACGGGGGTGGGAGGCATAAGCCCCTCACCCCTATTCCATTATAACAATTACCATGAAATTAGACTTTATCAGCATACGTATCGCTTCAAAAGGATACACGATATACAAAATGTCGCCGATGACCGCCACCCGCATTATGACGGCAATCGACGTAAAAAAAGAGCCGGATGAAAGCAAGGCGTGCATAGCCGCAATGGCCTACAGCGTTGCGCTGGCAATCGTGGGCAGCCGGAGCATATTGCACCGCCTCAGGGCATGGCTTCTGTGCCGTCGCTTTATGAAGCGAAGCACCTTCGCCGAGCTGTTCGACTGCTATCAGAAAACCTTGCTGATGATTCCGCTGGAGGACATTGCGTCAGTGGCCGCCGTGATGGAGGGATTAGCGACAACCATATCCAAAGATAATGATTAAATCGGCGGACATTGTCGCCCGGTCACTGCTGAACAAGCATCATGTCGCAGTAAAGCTCGGAATGTTCACATTCCGGATGTACCAGCCTTTTGTCAAAGACTTGGCAAGGGCCTTTGCTGCCGGGCGGATAGATGTATCGATACAAGGCCGGCAAAAATTCTCTCTGGGCACAATATCGCGGCTTATGTTCCGGCGCAAGTGGGCGCAGAAGGTATTTCTATGGTACGCCAAGAGATATGCCTCCTATGAAGAAATATCCCACGCCACCTGCGCTATAGCAGAAATAGTGTCGGGGAAAGACTTGTTCGATTCGGTCAAGATCGACAAGACCCGGCGCAATACCATTGCGGAGACCGTCGGCAACAACACTATAACCGGGATCATGGCGACGATGATGGACCAGCTGAACATATCCTACAAAGAGGCGTTTCAGGGCATAAACTACCCTACCATGCTTCTGATGATGACGGACAAGGTCCGCACGCTCGTCGGCGACGAGAAAAAGATAGTCAAAGGATCGGGGGCCGAAATGGCCAAAAGAAGAGGTAATAAAAGACGAGGTAATAAAATACATCAATGAGTGCTTTATCATTCAAAATAAATGCGGAAACCGACAAACTCAAGAGCTTCATCAGCATGCTTGAGCAGTTGCGGCGCGTGCTGGCGGACATCCCTGACAGCACCAAGGATTTCGACGTCATAAACCGCAAGATCGGAGAAATGGAGGCCCGTGTGGAGCAGTCCATGCGCAAGATTGCCCAAATGGAACGTCAGGCGATGGATGCGGCGGCCAAAACAGCAGCTTCGGTCACTATAGGAAATACAGGTGGGGACTCTACAGCCGGGGCACAAGCGGCCAAGGCCGAGACGGCAGCGTATCATGAACTAATCGAAGAATTAAAAACCGTCAATGCTTCAAAAAAAAAGAATGTCATCCTTATATCTCAATACGAAGCTCAAATAAAGCGTCTTAAATCGGAGATAGACAGCCTGAATAAAGCGGAGAGTCAAGGCATGAAATTGACGCAGAATCAGAAGTCAAGCCGCCTTGAAGCTACGCTATCCATCGAGGAATACAAACAGGCCATATCTCGCGCCAGAAAAGAATTAGTCAATCAAATCAAGTTCGAACAGGTTGCAAGAGGGTCCATTGATGAGATGTCGCAAGCCCTATCACGAATGCGCACCGTATATCGCTCGTTGAATGAAAGCGAACGAACAAGCGGCTGGGGGCAAAACCTGCTCAAAAACATCGAATCTATTGACACGAAAGTTAAAGAACTCGATGCTACAATGGGGGTACACACCCGCAATGTAGGCAACTATGCCTCCGGATTCAATATGCTGGGCTTCCAGATTCAGCAGGTTGCCCGTGAATTGCCAGCGTTGGCGTATGGCCCTCAAGTATTCTTTTCAGCCATCTCCAACAACCTGCCTATGCTGGCAGATGAAATATCCAAAGCGAGAAAAGCCGTAGAGGAACTTAAAAAAACCGGACAATCGTTTATTCCGGTATGGAAGCAGATCGCCAAATCAATTATCTCGTGGCAAACTTTGCTTGTCGCCGGAGTTACCGTACTTACCCTTTACGGAAAAGAGATAACGAGCTGGGTGGCATCGCTGTTTAAAGGCAAGACAGCAATAGATGCCGCCGCTGCCGCCCTTCAGCAATTCAATTCCGCGATGGCTCAAGGCTCTGTGTCGGCGCAATCCGAATTAACCAAACTGAACCTGCTGTATAATGCCGCAACCGATCTGTCCAAACCCTATGAAGAACGGGCCGAGGCCGTCAAGAAGCTGCAAGACATCTACCCTGCCTATTTCGGCAATATGGCCGCAGAACAGATTATGGTAGGGAATGCCGTCGGCGCCTATGAAAACCTGCGTGATGCAATTATTGAGGTCGCAAAAGCGAAAGCCGCGGAAAAAATGATCACCGAAAATCAAGGAAATATAAATCTGCTTGAATCTACTGGGGATGCATATAGAGACTATGTAAGTGCCTATAAAGATTATGAAGATGCATGGAATAATCAGCAAAAACTATTAAAAAAATACAAAAACGGAGAGGTAAGCAAAGAACAACTTGGAGCAGGATTGAGATATCTCAATGCAGCAAAAAAAAGTGTATGGGAAGCTACCGACAATCTAAAAATTGAATTACAAAAACTATCCGGGGGTAAAGAACTGTGGGATAAAATTGAAAAAGAATATGATTCCAATGTAAGAGAATATGTCAACTCGGTAGATAAAACAAATGCCCAGTTGGTTCCTGTTGCAGAAAAACTATTTACAGGAAAAACCCCTGCCGAACTCAACGCAGAGGCGAAAAAAGCCCGTGATGAAGCCAAAAGCGCCGCAGAAAAGGCCGCATCCGACCAAGAGCGCAACCTGAAGGCACTCAATCAGAAACTGCAAAAACTCCGGGACGATGCGTTACAGGCCGAGGTTGACTCCATGAAAGACGGGACAGCCAAGAAACTTGCGCAAATAGACCTCGACTACCAAAAGCGCGCGCGAGCCATACAAGAAGCAGAAAAAAAGCTATTTGAGTTACAAAAAAAAGAAATTGATGCCCAGTACAAGAATGACACATCCTCGGAAAGATTCCTTGCTGGGCAACAGATGGTAGCCCAATACAAAGGAAACGTCGAGCATTTGGCTCGGCCACTTGTTGCAGCGGCAGAATTGGTAAAGAAAGGCTGGGAGGATGCAGGAGAAGGTATCGCCACCGTTTTCAGCAGCCAATTTGGCATTTTGGACGCCAAGGGCAAGGTGACTGAAATATTAGTTACCCCTATCCTTCCCAATGGGGATATCTTGTCTCCGCAAGAATTGGAAGATTACATATACACCCAACTTGAAGGAGCGCAAGATATCCTTGCCGCAGATACAAAGCGACTCGTTATAGCCACAAACGTTGCTGCCGATGGATCTGCCGGCGAAAAATACCACGAACTCCAAGAAGTGTATTACGCCGACAACATCAAAGCTGCAGAAGGAGTAAGAATATATACAGAAGCTTTGAGAGAGGCAAATGAAGAACAGCGCAATAAAGAACGTGGAACCGCTTTATTGGTGGGGCAAATTGGTCATGCCGAACTTTCAGCGCAATTCGACGAAGAGATAAAGTCTTGGGATGGATACTTGCAAAAATACGGCACCTTCCGCGAAAAGCTACAAGCCATAAAAGACCTTTACGACCGAAGGATTGAAGAGGCAGGGACCGTCGGGGAAAGAAAGAGTCTCGAAGCCGAACGAGATGCTGCTATAGCGGAAATCGAAGTGCAAGCCGGGGAATGGATACGACAACTTACAGATAAGACTAAAGACAAATTAGCCGAACTGAAAACCGAACTCGAAACATCGTTACAATCTCTTGAGTCGGAATACAATGCTTTGGATTCATCCGATACAGAGCAGGCCCAGAAACTACGCGCTGAAATCAACAAAACCAAGGCACAAATTAATGCGGTAAATAAAGCTGCATCAAATACGCAAACATCTCCCAAAGAAAATGCAATCAAGAAATGGCAACGGCTGGAAAAGACCCTCGGAGACATTGCAGATGGGTTTAAGGATATTGGCGACGCCGTAGGAGGCACTACGGGCGAAATAATCAGTGCTGCAGGTGAGATCGCGGCAACAGCCACGAGCATGATAAGCAGTATAGTAACCCTTACTGAATCATCGGCCAGTGCCATAACCACAACCTCTACAACGGCTGCAAACGCAATAAAGGCAGTAGAGAGGGCTTCCGTTATTCTCGCTATCATTCAGGCTGTACTGAGTGTTGCTACTAAAATTGCAAGTCTGTTCAACAATGACGAAGAGAAGCAGGCTGAAATAGACAGACTGCAAGGGCGTATTGAGCAGTTGCAATGGGAATTGGATAATGCCAACGCCATTCGATTGCAACGAAACTCTTTCGATGCAGTTAAAAATGTAAAGGACGCCTACAATAACGCGGCGAAATCAATAATGAGCGCGTACAAAGACGTAGGCAACTTTGTAGAGAAATTCTTCATCAGGCGATCCAAAGAGGCTGAAATAGAAAAAAAGGCGATCCAAAGTATAGCCGATGCTTATTCGAACCTCAAATATACAGATAGCAATCTTCTGGGTAAAAATAAATTTGGCGACACCCGCGAGCGACTTAACAATCTTGCAGAACAACAATTGTTGCTCCAAAAGCAGATTAATGCGGAGAACGACAAGAAGAAAACGGACAAATCAAAAATTAGAGAATGGGAGCGCCAGATTCAAGAGCTTGGAGCCGAAGCCGCTGAAGTGATTAACGAGGTCGTCGAAACCATTATTGGGGGCACGGCGGAAGAAATCGCAAAGGAACTTGGAGATGCGTTTATAGACGCATTTATGGAAGGCGAGAATGCGGCCGAAGCGTGGGGCGAAAAGGTGGACGAGATTGTCGCAAACATCGTTAGACAAATGCTTATAAGCAGGTTTCTTGAGGAAGAAATCGGCAAAGTATTCGATAAATATAAGGCTAAATGGTTTAAGGATGGCGTTTTTCTGGGGATGGAAAATGTTACCGACTCCATGAGTGGCTTTGCGGATGATCTTAACAAGGTTGGAGAGACATTCCAAGCTGTCTGGGACAGTCTTCCTGCCGAGACAAAAGAGTTGCTTGGAAATGCCGGAGCTGCTCAGCAGGAAGCCACGGAGAGAGGCTTTAAAGCCATGTCTCAAGATACCGGCGACGAGTTAAACGGCCGATTCACGGACATTCAAGGCAAGGTTACCGACATCCGAGGATATGTGATGATGCAAACTCAATCTATTATCGGGCTGCTGAACTCCATCGGAAATATCGAAACGGCCATATACACAAGCGTGCAAGTGGATAATGAGCTGCTCCGGTACGCTGTTATGACCTACATGGAGATCGTCGAAATAAACGGGAATACAGCTGTTATGAAGGCTGCTCTGACGGAAATTCGGGAAGACATAGCGGCGATCAAGCGCAATACAAGTGAACTGTAATGAAAATTGAAAAGGACATATCGGACCTGACCAAATTTATCGACGGCATCGAAGACGAGGTAGTAGATTTCATGGATGAGAAGGCTCGTGAAGCGGTTAAACTCCAGCAGATCGAAGCCGATTACCGAAATCACACATGGAATCTTCGCAGTTCGCTCGGATATGTTGTGACGTATGATGGCAAGGAAAAGCGACGCTATATAAGCGGAATGAACTACGGATACGAGGCCGCCGCCGCGATAACGAAATGGCTTAATGAAGTTAACAAAGCAGGCACCAGCATCGTATTTGCCGACGGTATGTTCTACGCTTCTTTCGTCAGCTCAAAAGGCTATGATGTCGTTGATACAGCAGAATCTTATCTAACGAAAGAATTAAACAAATAAGTAATGATCGGAGATTTATTCATCAACAGGACAGACGCCTACACAATGGGCGTTGCAATGGGTTCCGGGTTTATTGCCGGGTTAAAATCCCCTGCCGGCCTGAAAGACTTCGTAGAAAACGAAGACCCCAAGAAAGACGGCAAGGAGGTCATATATCCCGACAAACCCAAATTGGCGGCACGGGATTTAACATTGACTTTTATAATTACGGGAGAAACCCCGGAGGAGCACCTTTTAAACTACGATACTTTTATCCGGATGCTACACTTAGGTAAGGTAGATATATCGGTACCGGGAATAAGTGATGAAATATACCACCTGACATATGTCGGAAATTCAGGCAGCTACAACATATCCGGCGACCGCCTGACGTCGCAATTAACCGTAAAGTTCAACGAGCCAAACCCCGCAGACAGGGGCGAGGATAAAAAAGAAGCATAATGACACACTCGAATAAAAATCTGGAAGAGATCAGGATTTCCGCTCTCCGTGGCGGAGCATGCAGGAAGGTAATGCGCATTCACGACTTCCCCGAACTCATAAAACTCATGTTCACGCCGCAGGGAATCGAATTCTGTCAAGACCACAACTTCCCCTCGGTCGAAGTGTTCAGAAAGAACCGAGACAGTTTAGAAGGGCTGGAAGTATATGTAGATGCGGGAAATATCACGCTCAAAGGTAGAGAGTACGTATGTATCGTCGGAGATACAGATGCTACTATAGAAGCGGCAGGGACTAAATTCATCCATACGATAATCCTGATGCACGGCGCACGGGCCAAGATCACCGCCAAAGACTACGCCGTGCTCAATATCGTAAGGATCGGCGGCGAGTATTCAATAAAGAAAGACGGAACTGCGATTGTACTGTAAAACAAAGCCGGGAAATAGTCTCGGCTTTGCTTGATTTATTCCAACTTCCCCTCGTAAAATAATCTATAGCAATCATCATTTTTAATATTTTCAATTTCGGAAGGAAACTCTATCCCAGCGCGTTGATATAATATTTTGTACTCATTAATAGTGCGGCTATAAGATAAATCTTGCTTGTAAGCACGCTCCAAATCAGCCCAAAGATGATCGTATAGAATATTCATAATATCCGGATTTTTCTTATGTATTTCTCGCGCAATAACAGAGCCAGTATCAGGAATAATTTTATTTTTTATCTCTAATATGTTTTTCGTCATCCCCCAAATTTTGAAGAACAAAACAATTTGGAGAATGGCGAATATTACCATAATAAGGCTTAAAATAATGTAAATAATATCCATTCATCACTATATTTTATTCTTAATATCTTGCAAGGTGTCCGATATATTACATATCACTTTCAAAAGAGCATATACTGTTGCGGATGTAAGCATAATGGGAAGTATGCTCCAAAAACACCAATATGCCTCTTCTTTGTCGTGATCTGAATATAATCCCATTCCATAAAAAGCAAGAATAACAGAACATATAATGCCAGCAATTAAAATTGCCAGAGCTAATGTTTCAAGAAGTTGCTCTGCGTTCCTTTTTACAACAATATTGTATCTAATGTATTCATCCCCATTCTTTTCAAAGGTTTCAACAGTCCCTTTAAGTGCAGAGCATTTCCCGCATACTTTTGCTATCACAGGATTTTCATGCCCGCAATTTTGACATATCCAATTTTCACTCATGTTATTATGCATTATGGTTAGTAATCCAAATTTACAATTTCAAATTGGAATATCCAAAAAAAGAGGAATGGTTTTAACCATTCCTCGTCTTTGTATTTACGACTTTGCATCTATTCGCCATTCTCAACCCTTACATCATCCGGAAAAAGCAAATCTAACTGTTGGTATTGTTTCGGAAATGCGGCGTTAAGCATTTGCATAAATCTGACCCAATTATACCCAGAGGCCCGTCCCAACGCCTCTACAGCTGCTAAATGCTCTTTCAGTTTTGGCCGGCCTATCTCTTCGGTTAAATGCTGGTGATGACGGTCTTTTCGCGTTCCTTTGTCTGTTTTCGGATTGACTTTTTGAAGTTCGGTTAATATCACTGGAGCCAGACGTTCGTAAACAATATCATTAATCCACGTTCCAACAACACCCGGCCGCTTGTGGGTCATAGTCCAATTCCATCCGTGCATTCTATATATCATTTCAAAGAATGAATCGTTAAAAGTCTTTACCCAACGGCTTGCCTCGTCCGAAATGAATTGCGACAAGAACTTTTGAAGCTCATCTTTTGCTCTATTCTTATCCTGCTGGTATCCTGTTGCCTCATCTACGAGCGCTACAATGCCTACTTTGGCAAATGCTCGTACAAGTATTTCGCATTGAGCGGCAATGATTTCCTGACGGGGAGATAGATTGATAGCTTGTCTGGCCTCAAGGAAGGCATCACAAATATCGACCAATACAGTCGCTTCATATCCATTTATCTTTGTCTCCCTATCGTTACAAATAATAGGCTTAAAGTGGTCCTCTTCTTTATCCTTGTAAATAAATGGTTTGAGCGATTTTTGGCTTAAATATCGGCTCAATCTGGTCCCCGCAGTTTGCCTACCTTCTTCAGCTTCGTCTACCATTTTGAGAGCCTCCTGCATCCCTCGACCTGAAAGAACCCGTGTACCATCCTCTAAAACATAGCATGGAATCGGCATTTCTCCAAGGTTTAACACCCCTCTATATTTTACGTTTTTCTCCATGATCTATTAGCCTTATTATACTTATTTATTCCCCCTTCTCTACTTTAATAAGTTTGCCGCAATGCGGGCAGGTGATCGTGTTCGTTGGCTGAGGGGCGAAAAGCTCCGCGGGAGTAACCTCCAAAGCATCGGCCATTTTTTCGAGCGTGTCAAATGCCGGCTTTTGTTTTCCCGTTGCTATACCGCTAATAGACGGTTGGGAAATTCCAATCTTTTCGGCCAACTGATTCAGTGTTATGCCCTTTTCTTTGCATAACTCCTTAATTCTTAGCTGTATCATACTTATAAGGCATTGGTTTGTAATGCAAATATAGGTGGATTATAAGGTAATGCCAAATAAATAAGTGAAAAAAAATAGTATTGTTTTATATTTTCTTGTAAAAACCTTTGGTTGTTATAAATTAATGCCTTATATTTGCATCAAGAAAATAAGATAATACCTAATAAATCATGAAAGCAACCTACAATAAATCGAAGATCATGCGCAACGCTTGGTATCTGAAACGTGCTAACGTCTCTATGTCGTTCTCGGCCTGCCTAAAGAAGGCTTGGCGCAACGAGAAGCTGGCGATCATGACGGCGAAGATCGAGAACCGCCCGACGGAGCAGCCGAAAGCCACGGAATACCGCCCGCAGCTGCTGACGGTCCCGGCTAACTACTATGGCGTTCGCGGAATGTACTACGGAGACTAACTCAAATACAATATGACCATGAACGACATCATCGAATCAGCCGACTAACAACGTTGCTCGAAGAGCAGAACGCCTGTATAGAGCGGATTATGGCAATACTGGACAAATAAAAAACCGAGACAAAGCCTCGGAATTGGACTAAATTACTGCTTTACAAAAATCCCCACATCTTCTCCTAAAGAAGCGTCTTTTACAAACATTACCGGACCAGATATAATACCTTCCAATATTGTTAACTCATCATTAAATGGGATTAATGTAACCTTTGATGCTTTGTATGTATAACTATATAAGGCACGTTTATAATCGCTTGATGAACCTCCGTATCTTGAACCATAGCTGCATTCATTGTCATCAAATACAAGCGTCGATATGGCACCACTACTAACATCAATCATCCCCCACGTAGTACCGGGCAATGGATTAGAGATATTATTATTATCATTGTCATCGTTATCTGAGCATCCAACAAAAGCCATTGAGACAATAAGTGACCATATGAATAAAAATCTTCTCATATTGTAATTGGTATTAGTTGACATTACAAATTTACAAAATTTCCAATAGTAGCAAATTTTAGAAACAAAATTTACTCCTGATGTAAAAAATAGTGTTAAAGCCCTCGTGGATTAAAAATAATTTTCTATATTTGTAACGCTTACATAAACTCAAGAGTGCACAAGATGCACCATTATTGGTGCTTTTTTTGTGCCGAAAATTGAACATACGGACGGGTAACCCTGTGGCGTTGCTGTAATGGCGCGCCAACCTCTTGAGTAAAGATGTAAGCAGCAGGTAGTACCCGTTCGTTTTTTTTGTTTTATCAAATGCTTACATCTATGAAAACACCATCGCTTCCGGAAACGGATTATCAAACTCGCTGCATCGAAGCCGAGCGAACAGCCGCGCAGTACAAGAAGGCTTACTTTGACCTTCTGAGCCGTTACTGCGATATGGTTGACAAACACATCGCGGAGACAGACCGCGAGATCGCAGTATTTGCATCTACCTCTCTCACACGTCCTATTGATCCCTTCATTCTTATGAAGATGGGCGGGAACTCTGATGTCGCACAATGTAAATAGCCGAGCCATGAAGAAAAAGAATCCAAGCCCCGACTATTACCAACTCTACATTGAGGCTAACCAGCGTGCTCAAAATAACTATAATGCGTACGCTCAGGCTATGAAATGGCTGAATGAAACCACCAAAAAGCAAATCCAATTAGAGAGTTATATACACGCACTCGAAATGGACGCGCTCAATGCTTATTTGAACAGATCGGAGTATTTAGAACAACCTACGACAACCAAATGCTGTTAGCCATGAACAATCTGCAAATATTCAATAACGAGAAGTTCGGGCGTGTACGTATCATTATGTCCGACGACAAGCCTATGTTTCTTGCGAATGATGTAGCGAGATCATTAGGGTATATGCGGACAGCGGATGCAATTTCAACACATTGTAAAGGGGTCGCCATTTTGCCGACCCCTACAGATGGTGGGGTTCAAAAGGTGAAATACATCCCCGAATCCGATGTTTACCGCCTTGTCATGCGATCGAAGCTCCCGCAGGCCGAGCAGTTTCAGGACTGGGTATGCGATGAGGTTCTCCCCTCTATCCGCAAGACTGGCGGATACATGTCAGCCAAAGAGACGGACACGCCCGAAATGATAATGGCACGCGCCGTGCTGGTCGCCAATGACACCATAGCCCGGCAGAAACAACAGCTGGAGCAGGCCCAAAAGCAGGTCGCGGCACTCGCGCCGAAAGCCGAGCTGATGGACAAGGTACTGGACACGGATCAGAAGATCGACGTCGGGCAGGCGGCAAAGATTTTGAATCTACCATTTGGCCGCAACACGCTCTTCCAGCGGCTCCGCGAGCGAGGGATATTCTTCTGCAACCGCAATGAGCCTAAACAAAAGTATATTAACCGGGGTTACTTCGAGTTGAAAGAGAAATTGATCGACCGAAACAACCACGAATCGTTCACGGTCATCAAGGTTCTCGTGACGCAAAAAGGATTGGATTTCCTCGCAAGGCAGTTTGAGGTGGTCCAAACCCCGAAGAAGATGGCACCGATAAGATAAGCCCCTGTATACTTCCCCGATGCCGGCGCCTCGCAGAAATGCGGGGCGTTTTTTCCAAATATATTTATTACCTTTACCACAGAAAGAATTTTAACGAGGAAGATAAAGATGGCACCGACACCTAAAATATCAGGCGTACACTTCAAAAGAGGCTCTGATATAATTTTCACAAACTGTTGTATAGTAGCTATTAAAGATACCGAAGAGGTATGCCCATCTTGCGGAAGCTACGTAATTGGAGGTGGATGTGGATATACGCCGGAGAAAATAAGAAAAATTCGCAGACTATACGCCGAGCTATACAAGGCTGATAATCGCGACAGGTGGTGGCGTCTCGAACCACGAAATATAATCAAGGCACCACGTTAATATATTGAAGGTTGATAGCGCTATGTATCGCAAACTAAATAAAAAGTCCTGATCTATGATCGGACCTTTTATTACAATCACATTGTCTCAACGGGAAGAAATTCCCGTTTTTTTTGTTTTTCACTTCAAATTTCTTGGTAATTCACGTGACCGTCGAAATCTTTGCCTTGAGCTTGTGACGATGCAAGTGGCATACGACAGATGGTAATTTATTCTCCGTTAGGAATACAGATATTGGATGCTCCGGTCACGAAAGAGGCTATTATCAAATATGCCCTCATGAGTGACTATTATATTGAGCTTCCCTTCAATCAACTTCAGTACATTCAAATTCCGCAAGGATCATACATACTGTACAAAGGCCGTAAGTTCGAGATAATGGCCCCGGTATATCCGGAGTTCGACAACAAGACCGGAGGATATAAATACGCGCTCAAGTTCGAGGCGCAACAGAACCACATGAAGCGTTTTGTATGCTTCTGGCTGGGCGGGGATAATCCCGAAGCGGTATTCCACAATACTACCGACCTCGAATCATTCGGCGTCCTGATCGTAGCCAACATGAACAAACATCTTGACGTCGAAAATTGGAGCGTAGGAACCATCGACGTCGAGAATCCCAAGGCGACAAAACTCGTGTCATTCAACGGAGACAAATGCTGGGATATACTCAACACGATCGCCGAAACTTTCGAAGTCGAATGGTGGACCGAGGAAAACGGAGATTTAGTGTCGCTTAACTTCGGAAAGCTGGAAAGAGGAACACCCGAAGAATTCAAGCGTGGCGATGTTGTCAAGAGCATCCCCGCCAAGAAGGGCGACGATTCCAGCTACGGCACCCGGTTCTATGTATTCGGATCTACACGCAACCTTACCAGCGACTACGGACAGGCTCCGCAGGGCGGAGAAACAAACCATGTTTCAGAAATACGACTTCGGCTTCCCAACGGCCAGAGATACATTGACGCCATCCCGAATCTCGACAAAAGCGCCATTGTCGAGCAGGTCGTTTTCTTCGACGACATCTATCCCAAGAACACGGAGACGATCACAAGCATCGAGACCGTTGATCGGGAGATCATCGAGGGACAGACAGACAAGGCCTATGTCATGTACTGCAAGGACGCGCCGTTCCTGCCGTCCGACATGATCGAAGGCGAAACGCTGGGAGCTACATTCACCAGCGGCAGTCTCATGGGGCGTGATTTTGAGTTAAGTATAAATTACAAACCTGAAACATGGAAGCCCGAAGACGGCTTTGACAAGAAATTTGAGATCATCGCCCAAGTTGAGACGTCGGGAGAAAGCCAGCTTATAATCCCCAACGAAAGCCTTCATCCCGAACCGGGAGATACATTTGTACTCACGGGGGTAAAACTTCCGCAGCAACGAATCGAGGAGGCCGAAGAGGAGCTTTTGAAGGCCGGACAAGCATACGCCGCAAAGAACAGCAGCGACACCGATGTATATACCTGCGAGACCAATCCGGTATACTGCACGGTAAACGACAAGAATTACAACGCAGGACAAGCCGTGCTTCTTGTCGATCCTCGATTTGGTTTAAACGGACGTCTGTCCCGAATTCAGGGCTACGAAAAGAAACTCTACAACGAATATATCGCCACGTACACAATCGGCGACAACACTCCTTACTCCCGAATCGGCAGCATCGAATCGGATGTCAAGGCTACTCTGTATTCGCAGCGCATAGGCGTTACAGACTCCGGAGCGGCAATATATCTCATCACCCGGTACGATTCTACTGCGGCCGAAGATTATAATGCTTATTCGGCCAAGCGCGCCTTATGGCAGTTTGCGAACAAGCAATTCCCGGATACCTTCAAAGGCAAAATGACCTTCGAGGACGGAGCGCAGTTCGGCGATTTCGCAACAGGAATTACCGGCATCGGCGGACTTATCGACAAGAAAGGGAATGCCGAAATGCAAAGCCTCAAGCTGCGGGGATTCCTTGAAGTTCCTGAACTGAGGTACAATCGGGTCGATATTACAATGGGCGACACATGGTTTGCTCCAAGCGCCGGGATCATCGAGAGCGTCGATACCGAAGCCAAGACCATCACGCTCAAACTCGAAGAAGGCGAAATAGGCAGTCCGCGGGTCGGTGATATTTGCATGGGTATTTTCCACAGCTCCGAATCCTCAGATAATGCAACGGAAGATTACGATGACAGCAAAGGCAACAGACGCTTTTCCGGCTTCGCAACGTGCTATTTCCGCATTACCGAAGAGTTGGACACCACGACCTATAAGACGTTCAAATATCAACTTCGCCCAGCCTCTGCAGCTTACCCGAAGCAATACCACCCTACTCCCTCGATGACATTTGTCGGGTATGGCTCCTTCTCGAATGAAGCCCGGCAAACGTCGCGCTATGAAACACGCACCTACCAGCGTTATCTGAAAGGCGTATCGGACTGGGAATTCATATCGTCCAACATCGCAGCTCAGTACGGCGACCTGTCCAATCTGTCCGTATTCGGGATAGATATGAAAGGCTATTCGGCCTACCTCAATAACATCTACATGTCGGGCGTCATCCATCAATTCACGCCCGGCGGGGAAGAAATACCGACAATCAACGACCGAGGAAAGTGGCTCGCGTCGGAGACATACAATAAAAACGACGAGGTATATCACAATAACGCCAAGTGGCGCTGTCTTGTCGATGGGACAAAATCAGAGCCGTCTACATCATCGGAAGCGTGGGTCCTTCTTATGCATGTCCCACTGTCTTCTGTAGTTCCTATTTACAAACAGCAAAATGAAAAACCGGCACTTCCGACCGGCACTACTATTCCTCCTGACGGGTGGAGTCTCGAATATCCCGAAGGCGGAGATTCAGGCGCATCAACCGACGTAACCGACATTATAATCGATGCGGATAATAAAGGGGATGTTGCCCAAGACGGAGCATTTTACAAACTTGCAGGTAAGGGTGATAATTCCACAGCGTCGTGCAAAATACAATTCAATGCTTTCGGCGCCGGTGATACATTGGTATTGGACATCACAGCCTATTCAGAAAATGGATACGACTTTTTGACTGTTGGTAAAATAAATGTTCAGAATGTTAACCCAGCCAGCAGTAGTACTTATGAAGCAAAAGTGTCCGGAAATGGCATATCCGCAACTGTTGTCATCACGGCTCCAAGTGCAGGACGCCATTTTGTCAATGTAATATATTCAAAAGACTCATCCAACGATGCCTATGGCGACTACGGCTTATTCCGTATTGTATATAATACAGCCAAGACTATCCCTTTGTGGGTGTCTTTCGGGTCCACAATCGACAACATTGTTGAATCTTGGTCTGATCCGGCGCGAATAAGCGGTACCGACGGCCGGCCCGGAACCGACGGGAGACCCGGCGTTGATGGAACAGACTATGAATGGATATTTACCCGCACGACTTCGGAAACAGCGCCAGCTATGCCGACATCTCAAGACGAAGACGACTATTTACCTGATGGCTGGACTGACGATGCTGAAGGGCCTGACAATACTCATCCTTTCGAGTGGACTTGCAAGCGCATAAAGATCAACGGACATTGGGGCGACTTCTCGGCGCCCTCACTATGGGCTAAATACTCCTTTAACGGAGAGGATGGAGTGGACGGAGAAGGTGTAGAATACATTTTCACCCGCACAGAGACGGACAATCCGGATGCGATACCGAGTGTTCCGACCAATGCAGAATATGACAATCCGCCTGCGCCGTGGACGGATGATCCTATGGGCGTAGACGACATTTACCAATACGAATGGGTATCCAAGCGCATCAAGGTAAATGGAGAGTGGAGCGCTTTCTCTACACCTGCATTGTGGGCAAAGTATTCTTTCGACGGAACCGACGGGAGACCCGGCGATTGGACATCATACGTCTTCAAAGAAAGCAACGAAAAACCGGATGCACCAAACTCTACAAATCCGATCCCTTCGGGATGGCTCGATGCACCTGCGGGTAACGGAACTTGGTGGATGTCGAAAGCGACCATAGACAGCACAACCGGTATGGCCGGTGTTTGGTCCGATCCAATTCGGGTAACGGGCGAAGATGGTCAACCCGGCCCACATCCAAAATTCAAATACGCCAAGAACAACAGCACCACCTCGTCACCGGCATTGACAAAAACCGATCTCAATCCCGCAGGATGGTACGACACTCCTCCGTCGCTTTCCTCCGGCGAATATTTGTGGATGACAGAGGCCCAAATAGACGCAAACAATAATTTTGTCGATCCCGCGAATGGATGGTCCACCCCTGTACGCATAAGCGGAGAAGATGGCAAACCGGGAGATAAAGGAGACCCCGGATATCAGGGTTGCATTATCCGCCTAACGGAATGGGTTTCGGGTGTAGAATATCGCAACGACGCTGATTTAGAATCAGACGGCCTGCGCTACATCGACATAGTGACTGTATATGAGAATAACCAACAACTGAAATTCCAATGCCGTCAGACTCATACTTCATCGAACTCGAATAAACCATCCGGGGGAACCACATCGACATATTGGCAACAGCTCAACGACATGGTGCCCATATATACGCCTCTGCTGTTTGCCGAGAACGCCGTTATCAACTTCCTGCAAGGTATGGAGTTCGTAGTCCACAACTCCAAAACGGATATTTCCGAAAATACCATCATCGCAGGACTCGTTGGCGGCGACATCCCTCTGTTTGTCGGTAGCAACACACCGGACAACGCGCCTTTCCGAGTCGCTAAGGACGGTTCGTTTACAGCAACGAAGGCGAATATAACGGGTACAATAGAAGCTAAAGAAGGAAAAATAGGCGGATTTACTTTAAGAAGTCCCTCCAATCCTCTTATAGATGCGACATTAGAATGTCATACCTTTGATGATTCTCAACGCAATATTATCAATGGACAGTCGGGAGATTTCACCCAAAGACATACGTATGTATTACAATCCGGATTTATAACATCAAGAGGCTCTATTAATGGATCTATTGATGATAGAGTAGTTATGTCTCCAACAACGGAATACGGGGGTTGGCCACTTAGTAAAAACGGATCATACAATATTTCTGCATCAATATATGCCCAATCAACATCTTTATCAAGACCTTCATGGAGTAGCAATATAGCTTTAATGCTTGGAGCTGGTCCTATGCCATCAAGCGTTCCCCAATTGAATGATGGGAATTATGCCCTTTGTATGCCGATGGGAATAACTGCAGGCCTTAGACTGTATAATCGCAAAATATCTTCAGATGTAACCCTTGACTATATGGATTGTTTTGTGACGGTGGATAGCGATGGCGGGAAGCGCACTATCACACTCCCTTACAATCCACAAGACGGTCAACTTTATTATATCCGAAACATAGGAACCAAAGGCGTGCAACTGAACGGAAACGGGAAGCAGATTGCGATACATACTCAAGGAGCATGGGTTAACTCAGACTCATGGACTGACCGAGAATCCCGTAATCTGATCTACTGCACGAGTGTAGGATGCTGGGTGATGTTCAAATAGAGGGAGAGAAGTAGACGGCATAATGCAATTTTAATGACCAAAAATTATGAGGAAAATTAACTTACAACGGCTTGAGATTTTTGCAGATATGCAAAAGAAAATATGCACTGTTCACGATGTGCGCGAGCAGCTTGCAAATCTCATATATGCAAATGCTTATGGTTTTGTCGGCCATGTACTCGCTCATAAAGTATATGAATCGGAAGGTGAAATAGAACTTACCGAGGCAGAAGCTCGCGAATTGGGGCGTCTTGTCGCAACATTAGGATCTGCTCCTCTTATCGATGCTGTATTGAGCAAACTTGACCTGAAGATCGAGGACGTAATATCTCCCGCGGACTACAAATAAAAAACAGCAAGTGAAGCGTATTCGTATAGGTAAAGACATCGAAATCCATTGGCCGATATTGACCAATGGCGAGCAAGTCACACTTGAAGGCCGCGATCTGCATCTGGTCCTTCATCTTCCCTCCTGCATGGAAACCCCTTTGCATTTCGAGCCTCAGGGGAACATTGCCGTATTCACTATTTCAGGCAATATGCAAAAGCAGCTGGGCGCATACCGGCTTACCATGTGGGAAAATAAAGATAAGAGCGGACAAACAGCCGTCGATTATTGCGATGCGTTCGAGTTGGTGCCTACTACATGTATGGAGGGCGGCAACGACAACAATCTGACCACGGAAACTGTCAATCTGGATTCTTCGGACTTGATCGTAGGCCTCCCCGGACCAAGTGCCTATGACCTTTACAAGAAGCACAATCCCAATGCAGAAATATCCGAGGAAGAGTATGCAAATGCTCCCATAGATGCCGCCGATGCCGCCAATGAAGCCGCAAAAGCTGCCAATGAATCCGTAGATAAGATCGGTGATATTAATGAAGCCCTTGCCGGCAAGGTAGACAAAGAAGAAGGGAAGGGTCTGTCCTCAAACGACTATACGGACGACGATAAGGAGAAGCTGGACGGACTTTCGAATTACGACGACACAGAAGTACGAGCGCAGTTATCTGAAAAGGCGTCAAAAGAGGAAGTAGCCGACGCAGCTGAAAAAACACTTTCTGATGCTAACTCCCACACGGATGAACGCATAGAAGAGACAAAATCAGAGATTGCAACAGGACTTCTTGAGTTCGGGAAAGAAGTGGGAAAGGCAATATCCGACGGCGACGCGACTACTCTTCAATCAGCACAAAAATACACGGATGATGCCATTGACGCCATTCCCACGCCGGATGTCAGCGGGCAGATAGAGCAGCATAACACCTCGCCTACCGCCCATCCCAATATCAGGGAGATTCTGAACACCTGCGTCGGTCTTCCGGAGTTCAACGGCGAGACCTACGAACTTACCTTCACAACGATTGCGGGCGCGAAATTGATCGTTGACCTTCCCATTGAGCAGATGGGACTTGAGTATAACGAAGAAACAGGAGCCATCGAGTTCGTGAACGGCGACGGATCAATTTCGTCGATCCCCGTTTCGGACTTCGTGAAAGTATACGCCGGGTCCATTGGTCCGGAAATACAGATTACTGTGGACGGTTCCGAGATTCGGGCTACGCTCCTCAATAACACCGTATCGTGGGATAAACTTACGCTGGACTTGCAGGAAGTAATTGAAGGAAAAGCCGACCGCACGGAGATTCCTACGAAAGTATCCGAGCTGGAGAATGACTCTGAGTTCGTTACTGCCGAAGAAATTGATCCAGAGTTGAGAAAAACCTCATTTGAGATAGTAGCTCATTCGGACTGTACGCTGGAGGAGCGCGTCGCGCAGCTCGAATCGCTGCTTCTAAGGATGCTTTCGGGCGATGTCCTGATCCCGGAACTGCAGGTCAAGAAATTGGGCGTCTGGGGTGAAAACAACCTGATCCCGACGGGCGAGGGCGCACCGACGAAGGCTCCCGACCGGGCCGGACAGTTCTACATCGACACTAAGAACAATGCAGTCTACCATTCGGTCGGCAATAACGCCGTTTCGGACTGGAAAAACAACTAAACACTCTCCCTATGTCACAAATCAATAAATACCCGAACAGAGCCGCTTATGAAGCGGATGATTCCCGGCTTAAAACCCAGTCGGCGGTGTCATACGTCGAAGACGACGGTGAACTGATCTACGACGGCGTGAATGTCGTCGTGGACAAGGACGCCGCCGGGGTCGGGGACCTTGTCGTTTTCGACAAGACGGACGGTACGCTGAAATTCATTAAGGGCGCTACGCTCGTTGCAGATAAGATGCCCGCCGAATTGGTTCCCGCGGGCGTGGTGTACGGCCGACACGGCGATAAGGTGCGGATCGTGTCGTTGGAAAATGCGATCTTCAACGGATCGGATGAGATGCGTTGGGCGAATTCATACGAAGTAGCCTTGTCGGGTTTCGATCTTGCAGCGGGCGGAACCGCCGTTCTTACATTTGGAACCGGAATTTATAAAGTCGATTTGCCTTTGACATGGGGCGCGGGTGCGAAACTTTCGGATATTCATGCTCAAATCAACTCATTCGTGACCGGGCAAATCAAGGATTACGGCTGGACATCGAGTGTTGACGAGGCAAATTCGCGTATCATCATGTCTTCGAATACGTGGTCGCCGGTCTTTTCGACTATTGGCGTCGTAAGCGGTTGCCAAATCACAAGGCCGCCGGAAGACGTGGACTATCAAACAACGTTGACAGGGGTACTAATAGAGGGAACCAACGATTATATACGATGCAAAAACGGCGTCAATGTATCGTTTGCGGGCTGCAATCCCGAAAGATTCCTGCAATATTACTCTATAAATGGCCGCGACGCGACAAACATCGTTCCGGGCAGTTCGATAATTATCCGGGAAAGTGCCTTTACGGAAGAGGCCAACCCGGAATTGGTCGCCGCCTATGCGACATACCGAGATTATTTGTTCGGGGAGCACTTGGCCGAATATCCATCGGCCTATGGTACAATGCTGCGCGATGGCAGGATGAATACTGCGAAGATCGGCGGGCTACGGTTCGTTAACATTCACGGCGAAAGCGTCCTCCGTTATCCGGCCGCAGCGGCCGCGCTCGGCTACGGCGTCACGGTCGAGGGGGCTACTACCTCACTGGAAGCCGGGGCATGGTGGCTGCCCTCGGCCGGGGAAGCGTATTTGTTGATGCGGGACCGTGTGTTGACAGCTGCGGATGTCGCAAAAGACCCCGTTAACCTCTCACTAACCCGGCTCGGTAAGGCAACCTGCTATGGAGGTAGGTATTATATTAAAACCTCATGCGAGTATAGCGCTAATTCATCTTTCATATACGAAGGCTTGGCGGGTTATATAGGTCCGCAGTACAAAGCATCTAAGGCGCATGTCCGCCCCGTATCGGAAATTTAGAAATCATGGAAACACAACAGCAAATCAACATCCTCGAATCGCGCCAGCTGGAGCTGCGGGCGATTATGGCCCAGTCCGACGACCGGGCAGTCAAATGCTTCAAGAACGGCATATCGTTCAAGGAGACCTATCCGGAAGACTATGCCCGGTATGAGACGGCCAATGCGGAGTACAACCGCAACGAAACGACACTGGCTAAACTCAAAGCCAAGCGGGCCGAAGAGCTGGCCGCGGAAGAAGAACAGAGACTTAAAAACGGAGAATAAGGCTATTTTATCATGGACAAATTTCGGGAACTCTTTGGCTGTATCTTCGCCTCGATATTCGGCACAATCGCCCCGATACACGACATACTTATCGCCTGCATGCTGGTATTCGCCATTAATTTCGTTGCCGGAGTATCGGCGGGCGTATTTAAGCAACATGAAGGATTCGCCTTCAAAAAGGCTTTCAA
>ERZ791837.412-NODE-412-length-33097-cov-6.320713_pt1 | contig 33097 bp, 28 predicted proteins | sample MGYA00510292_ERZ791837 | MGnify/ENA primary metagenome ERZ791837 (study PRJEB30046, sample SAMN00715259) | human gut metagenome | study: EMG produced TPA metagenomics assembly of the A metagenome-wide association study of gut microbiota in type 2...
GGGTGACGATAGACGCAGTGGAGAACTTGTCAATGTTGGAAAAGGAAAAGGTCTGCACGTTGTCATACATATCCTGTCGCAGATTTGCCGAAAACCCTACGGAGGTTTTCGCCGCAATGTGTGCGGAAAGAACGCCTGTCAGTAATTGCAGCGCAGCAAAAATCAGAATGGCGATGCCAAATTTCCAGACGGCTGCCATATCTCCTAAGTCAATCCCTTGATCGATCAAATCTGCCATACGGAGCGGGATCAGAATCTCAAAGGCTGCCTCCAGAACAGAGAGCAGGATCGTGAGAATGGAGCCTTTCTTGTATTCCCGCAGGCTCCCCAATAAGTTTTTTATCATGGTAATCCTCCTATTTGTTTACGTGTAGTACGCTACACTTTAGGGCGATATAAAAGCCGATTGTGAACCGGCTTTTACGTCAAATGTTCTGCAACGGTCAGCAGCAAATCTCTCAAGTGCTCACGATCCTCCGGGGAAAGGGGGGCTAACAGCATTTCCTCGTTGGCGTGCATATTTTCCTGCATATCCTTGTCGATGGCCTCTGCCTGCGGCGTCAGTTTGACATACTTATTGCGCCCGTCCTCGCAGGGCCAGCATGTCACATAGCCGCTTTGCTCCATGCGCGAAACAAGACCGACGACGGTGGGGTGAGCGACGTCCAAAAAGGTTTCGATTTCTTTCTGGGTTGCCTGCCCGCCCCGGCTGCTCAGATACAGAAATACCCGGCATTGGGACATCGTTAAATTGAATTGCTTTAATTCCGCATCGGCTCTCGCCGCCAGCTTATCATTGATGCGCTTGATGAGGTATCCGACATCGTTCTTCATCACTTGGATTCACCTCCATATGTAGTATGTTACACATGATAACAAAAAGCGTTCTTATGTCAAGGGCATTTTTTGAAAAGTTACAAACAGAGAAAACCGCCGCATGACCTTAGCCACGCAGCGGTTTCTCAAAAGTATTATTTGATCATTCCATAGTATCGTAATGCTTCCATAATAGCTACTTCTTTTTCCGGCGGACATTGGGGCTGCTTGGCATCCCCTGATTTTGGCTTGTTGTAATTCTCACGCTCAATAATGCCGTGTTTTTGCTTTACCTGTGCGATATAAAGACTACTGACCTTCAAGTCGCTATGCTCAAGAACGTAATCCTTGATCTGTCCATAGGTTGCCGCCCCTCTTTTATCCTGCACCAGTTCCTCAACATCCACATCAATGTTGATATGTACTGCCGGTTTTCTCAGAACTAACTGACATACTGTCTCGATATGATCCGCCCTTGGGAACATGTCCACTGCGCAGGCGCGCTGGGCGGTGTAGCCGAGGTCTGCTAAGCGCTTCACGTCGCGCGCCATGGTCGCGCTGTCGCACGAGACGTACACGACACGTCCCGGCTGCATCTCGGCGATGCTCTCCACCACGTCGGCGGCCAAGCCCTTGCGCGGCGGGTCGACGGTGATGACGTCGGGGCGCAGGTTTTCGCGCGCGAGCTTTTTTGCCACATCGGACGCATCGCCGCAGAAAAACTCCACGTTTTTAACGCCGTTGCGCGCGGCGTTTTCGCGCGCGTCGTCGATGGCCTCGGGGACGATCTCCGCACCGAGGACTTTCTTCGCGTGATCCGACAGTGCGAGCGTGATCGTGCCCGCGCCGCAGTAGAGGTCGAGCACCGTCTCCTGCCCCGTGAGGCCCGCAAATTCGATGGCTTTCGCGTAGAGCCGCTCGGCCTGTATGCGGTTGACCTGATAAAACGACGGCACACTCAGCCGGAACGTCTTGCCGCAGAGCGTATCCTCAAGCCGGTCGCTCCCCCAGAGCGTGCGGTAGCGGTCGCCAAGGATGACGTTGCCCTTTTTCGTGTTCGTGCCCAGCACGATGCCGGTGCACTTCGGGCACGCATCGCGCAGGAGCGTGACAAGCCGGTCTTCTTTCGGCAATTTATCTCCGTTCACGAGCACGCAGACAAGGCTCTCCCCCGCCGCGTTCGAGCGAATGTAGAGATGGCGGACAAGGCCGCGGCCCGTCTTTTCGTCATAGCCCGCGACGCGGCAGGACTGCATATATTCGCGCAGCGCCTCCGCCGCGGCGTCGGCCTCGGGCTTGACCAATAAGCAGTGCTCGCACTCGATGACCTCGTGCGTGCGGGCGCGGTAAAAGCCGACCGCGCCGTCCTTCGACACGGGATACTGCGCCTTGTTGCGGTAGCGCAGCGTGTCCCGCGCGCCTAAGATCTCCTCAACGGTCACATCACTGCCGCCGATGCGGGACAAATTGTCCTGCACGCGCTGCTTTTTCAGCCGCAGCTCTTCTTCATAGCGGATGTGGCGGTACGTGCAGCCGCCGCAGCGCGGGAAGTACGGGCAGTCCGGCGTGATGCGCTCGCTCGACGGCTCGATCACCTCAAGCACTTTGGCAAAGGCGACGCTCTTGAGCGTCTTTAAGATGAGCACGCGGCACTTCTCGCCGCGCAGCGCGCCGTGGACGAACACGACGCGCCCGTCGATGCGCGCAACGCCCATGCCGCCCTCGCCATAGCCCTCGATGGTGACGGTATGCTCCTGATTTTTGGCAAGCTCCATCGTCTTCTCCTCTCAGAAAAGGTACTTCGCGCTTTTATCGCGCGAAGTACCTTTTGTTGTGTATCTCAAATCACTCGCGGAAGCGCTCGATCAGGCTGATGATCTGGCCGGTGAGCGCAGAAATGTCCTTGTTGGGTCTGCCCTTGCAGCGCTTGGCAAACTCAAGCAGCGACTCCGCTGCCGCCACGAGCTTGGCGTAGAGGTTGTCGGCGCGGGACTTCTGCGCCGTGCGCTTGCGCTCGGAAATGTAGCCCTCGCTGACCATTTCGTTCGCAGCGAGGTCGTAGCACTCGGTAAACTTGGCCGCGTGCGCATGGAAGCCGAGGGAATTGAGCTCTTCGGCAAACACGGGCGCAACGTCCTCGTCGCCGTGGACAACAAACACGTGCGTCGGCTTCGGGTCGAATGCCTTGATCCACTGGACGAGATGATCGTGATCGGCGTGGGACGACAGGCCCTGGAAGTTGACGATTTTCGCCTTGACGGCGATCTCCTCGCCGAAGAGCTTGACCTTTTCAACGCCGTCGAGCAATCTGCGGCCCAGCGTGCCGGGCGACTGGAAGCCGACGAACACGACCGCGCTGTTCGCGCGCCAGAGGTTGTGCTTGAGGTGATGGCGGATACGGCCCGCGTCGCACATACCGGAGGCGGAAATGATGACCTTGGGCGTCGTGTCCATGTTGAGCATCTTGGACTCCTCGCTCGACTCGACCAGGTTGAGGTTGGGGAAGGTGAACATGTGCGTGCCGTCCTTCACAAGCTCGAGCGCCTGCTCATCAAGATAGCCGTGCAGGTCGCCGCAGAACACAGTCGTCGCCGCCTTGGCAAGGGGCGAGTCGATGTACACGGGGAAGTTCGGCGTCGACTTGACGAGCTTTTGATCCTTGATCTCGCGGATAAAGTACAAAAGCTCCTGCGTGCGGCCCACGGCGAACGACGGGATGACGACGTTGCCGCCCTTGCCGAGCGTTTCGTCGATGATCTCGGCAAGCTCGTCGGTATAGCTCCAGACCTCGGTGTGGTTGCGGTCGCCGTAGGTCGACTCCATCACGACGTAGTCGGCCTTTTTGAGAAGCTGCGGGTCGCGGATAATAGGCTGGTCGACGTTGCCGATATCGCCGGAGAAGACGATCGTCTTGTGCACGCCGTTTTCTTCCAGCTCAAGCGTGATGGACGCGGAACCGAGCAGATGGCCCGCGTCGGTGAACACCGCGCTCACACCCTCGCAGAGGTCGACCTTTTCTTTATACTCGCAGGTCGTCACGTACTTGAAGACGTCCAGCGCGTCCTGCTCGGTGTAGAGCGGATCGACATGCTCGCGGCCCGCGCGCTCGCCCTTGCGGTTTTCGTACTCAGCGTCGCTCTCCTGAATGTGAGCGGAGTCGAGCAACATGATCTTCATCAAATCTGCTGTCAGGCGTGTCGTCAGGATGCGGCCGTGGAAGCCGTTTTTCACCAGCAGCGGGATACGGCCCGTGTGGTCGATGTGCGCGTGGGTGACGAGCAGAATATCGATATTGCCGGGAGCGAAAGCGAGATAACGGTTGTCGAGTTCGTCGCGGCCCTGCTGTAAGCCGCAGTCGACGAGGATCTTCTTACCGTTTATCTCCAGGCAGTGGCAGGAGCCGGTCACGCAGCGGTCGGCCCCGTAAAAGTGCAGTTTCATGCGAATATCCTCCTTAGATGAGAAAAAACTTCTTCCTTATGCTTCTGTCCTCCGCCGTCGGAGGGCATTTCGTCGCTTTGTACTATCTTGCTTTGTATTTTACCACAGCAGCTATATAGAGTGCAAGCCATGCCTGACGCAGCGGCGGAATTTATTTACAATCCATTCATATTATACAGCAAATTTTCCTTTGCATATCGCGCAGAGGGATGCTATACTTGTAAGCGTGTCATTATGCTCCCACGAAAGGAAGTTTTGAATATGGGTTTCTTTAGTAAAATGTTCGGTTCCTACAGCGACCGTGAGCTCAAGAGCATCTACCCCATCGTCGACAAGATTGAAGCGATGGCGGACGAATACAAGGCGATGAGCGACGCGGAGCTGCAGGCCAAAACGCCGGAGTTCAAGACGCGTCTGCAAAGCGGCGAAACGCTCGACGACATCCTGCCTGAGGCGTTTGCCACCGTGCGCGAGGCGTCCCGCCGCGTGCTGGGGCTGTACCCCTACCGCGTGCAGCTCGTCGGCGGCGTGGTGCTCCATCAGGGCCGCATCGCCGAGATGAAGACCGGTGAAGGCAAAACGTTGGTGGCAACGCTTCCCGCGTACCTAAACGCCCTGAACGGCAACGGCGTCCACATCGTCACCGTGAACGACTACCTCGCCAAGCGAGACAGCGAGTGGATGGGCAAAGTCCACCGTTTCTTAGGCCTCACGGTCGGCCTGATCGTCCACGACCTCACGAGCGAGGAGCGCCGCAAGGCCTACGCCGCAGACATCACCTACGGCACGAACAACGAAATGGGCTTTGACTATCTGCGCGATAACATGGCCATCTACGCAAGCGAGCTCGTCCAGCGCGGACATGCCTTCGCCATCGTCGACGAGGTCGACTCCATTTTGATCGATGAGGCGCGCACGCCGCTCATCATCTCCGGCATGGGCGAAAAGTCCACGGAGATGTATTCCCGCACGGAAAACCTTGTACGCGGCTTCCGCAAGAAGGTCATCGCCGAGAGCGACGACAAGGAAGAGGAAGACGTCAACATCGACGCCGACTACATCGTCGACGAAAAGGCCAAGACCGCGACGCTCACCGCCCGCGGCGTGAAGAAGGCCGAGGAATACTTCGGCCTTGAAAACCTCTCCGATCCCGAAAACTCCACCATCGCGCACCACATCAACCAGGCCATCAAGGCCCACGGCACGATGAAGCGCGATATCGACTATGTCATCAAGGACGGTCAGGTCGTCATCGTCGACGAGTTCACCGGCCGACTGATGTTCGGCCGCCGCTACAGCGACGGTCTGCACCAGGCCATCGAGGCCAAGGAGCATGTCGAGGTCGCGCGAGAAAGCAAGACGCTTGCGACCATCACGTTCCAGAATTACTTCCGCCTGTACGGCAAGCTCTCCGGTATGACCGGTACGGCGCTCACCGAGGAAGAGGAATTCGGCACGATCTACAACCTCGACATCATTGAAATTCCGACGAACCGCCCCATCGCCCGTATCGATGACCCCGACGTCGTCTACAAAACCGAGGCAGCAAAATACCGCGCTGTTATCGAGCAGGTCAAGGCCTGCCATGCCAAGGGGCAGCCCGTGCTGGTCGGTACGGTGTCGATCGAAAAGAACGAAAAGCTCTCGTATCTGCTCTCCCGCGAGGGCATCAAGCACAACCTCTTAAACGCGAAGAACCACGAAAAGGAAGCCGAGATCGTCGCGCAGGCCGGTAAGCTCGGCGCAGTCACGGTCGCGACGAACATGGCCGGCCGTGGTACCGATATCATGCTCGGCGGCAACGCCGAGTACATGGCAAAGACCGATCTGCGCAAGGCGGGTCTCAGCGACGAGCTCATCGCCGAGGCGACCGGCTACGCCGAGACCGACAACAAGGAGATCCTCGACGCGCGCGATATGTTCGCCAAGGCCCTTGAAAAGCACCGCGAAGAGATCAGCGGTGAGGCGGACAAGGTCCGCGAGGCAGGGGGCCTGTTCATCATCGGCACGGAGCGCCACGATTCCCGCCGTATCGACAACCAGCTGCGCGGCCGTGCCGGCCGTCAGGGCGACCCGGGCGAGACGCGCTTCTACCTCTCGCTTGAAGACGATCTGCTGCGCCTGTTTGGCGGCGAGCGCATCACGAACCTGATGGAGCGCTTCAACCTCGACGAGGATACGCCGATTGAAAACAAGACGCTCTCCAAGGCGATCGAAAACGCGCAGACGAGCGTCGAGTCCCGCAACTTCCAGTACCGCAAGAGCACTCGAATACGACGACGTGATGAACAAGCAGCGCGAGATCATCTACGGCCAGCGCAAGCAGGTGCTCGACGGCATGGACATCAAGCAGACCGTTTTGAACATGCTGAGAAGCAGCATCGAAAGTCAGGTCGCCTTCGCCTTCGGCGAGCACGACAAGACCGACGACGAGCACCGCGCCGACGCGCTCAAGAGCTGCGAGGGCACGTACTTCCCGCGCGGCGCCGTGGATGCAAACTCTCTCTCTGGCCTTTCCTCCGACGATTTGACCGATCGCTTCTATGAAGCCGCTGAGAAGTATTACGAGGCCAAGGAGGCCGCCGTCACCTCGCCCATCATGCGCGAACTCGAGCGCGTGGTGCTGCTGCGCGTGGTCGACGAATACTGGATGGACCACATCGACGCGATGAGCGAGCTGCGTCAGGCCATCCGTTTACAATCCTACGGCAACAACAAGCCCATCGACGTCTACAAGCAGGAATCCCTCACGATGTTTGAGGACATGATCTCCGCCATTCAGGGCGACACGGTGCGCCGCATCTTCTCCGCCCGCGTCAAGACCGAGGGCGAGGTCAAGCGCGAGCGCGTGGCCGACGGCATCGTCGCCTCCACCTCCGGCGACGGCACGGTGAAAAAGCAGCCCCGCAAGGTCCAGAAGATCGGCCGCAACGATCCCTGCCCCTGCGGCAGCGGGAAGAAATATAAACAGTGCTGTGGGCGCTGATTGACCACTTGTAAGTGGTGGAACATTTCCCCCACACCCGTGGGGGATACGGGAAAGGGGGCCATTCTCTCACGTGAGAGAATGGCCCCCTTGGACCCCCAAGAGAACGCAAGGGGCACTGCCCCTTGACCCCGCACATTGCGGGTTTGCAGCTTGAAGGGCTGCACGCGCTGCGCAGTGTGGGTGCGGTGTACATGGCTTCGCCATGAATCTTCTGCGAGTCGTTACAGATATCAACCGCGCCTTACTGTCGTGAGGCGCGAGTGACGATAGTTCGGCGGCAGACTGCTTGCCGAATGCGGCATTGCTGCGCTCGCCGCATTGAGGAGTGCCTCGGTAGACGGAGATTACTGCGCACTTCTACAAGATGGGCAGAGCAACAGCGGGTAGTAGGAGCAGAGGCAAATCGTATAGCAGCTTCAAACGCGGCTCCGCCGCGCGCAGGAAGTGCAATCGGCAAGCATTGCAGCTCTTCGAGCTGCCCGCCTGCAATGTGAATTTTCTCTGGGAGGGTGCAAGGGAGGGGTATCTCTTTTCGAAAAAGAGATACCCCTCCCTTATCCGCGTCCTCCACACCAGGTGGGAAAAAACCGGAACTTATTGTTCCAAAAGGAACCGTGCGATATTTTCTATTGCAACAGAAGCCTTTCTAATGGGAAACATCTGAAACACATGCCACATCCCCTCGCTGACCTGCAGGCGGCAGGGAACGTTTGCGCGCTTCATCGCCTGATAGAGTTGTTCTGAATCCGAATACAGGATCTCGTGGTCGCCGACCTGGATGAGCGTCGGCGGGAAGCCGGTGAAGTCGGCAAAAAGTGGGGACAGGTCGCTCGAACGGTAGTCTCTTCCTGCGGCGTAGGCGAGGCGCACGGCTTCGATGTACTCGTGCGTGAGCATCGGGTCGATCTCCGCACGCTCTGTATAGGACTGGCCGGACATCGTCATGTCGGTCCACGGGGACATCAGGATGAGTGTGCCGGGGAGCTTGCGGCCCGCCGTCTTGAGGCGGTTGCAGAGCACAAGGGCGAGGTTGCCGCCTGCGCTGTCGCCCGCGAGGACGATATCGCGCGCGCCGTAGCCTTGGAGCATCAGATAGTCCCACGCGCGCAGCGCGTCCTCGACGGCGGCGGGATAGGGGAACTCGGGCGCGAGGCGGTATTCAAAGCTCAGCACATCGTAGCCCGTCGCATGCGCGAGCTTGGACGACAGTACGCGCGAATAGCCGAGGTTGCCGCTCGTGTAGCCGCCGCCGTGGCAGTATAAAATCGCATGGCGGCTGCCGTGGGGGGCCTTGAGCCGCGTCCACGCCGCGCTCATGCCCGAGAGGGCAAATTCCTCGTAATCCATGCCCGTCATCGGCGCAGTCAGCTTGCCGAGGACCTCCTGACTGCGGCGCTGACGCTCAAGCTCTTCGGCGGTCATGCTTTCTGGCGCACCGGCGCTGTGCAGCGCCTTGAGCGCACGCATCAGCGGGTCGAGATGCGTGTTCTCGGCCTCGCTCTTCTTTTTGCGGATGATGCGGAGTTTGGGTTCCATAGCTCCTCCTGAAAAACAAAATTCTTTGGGAGCATGATATCATAATTTCGTAAAAATGCCAAGGAAAAGCCGCATCTTTCTTGTAGCACGGCGCGCTTTGTGCTACAATAAACCTCTCAAGACCGCGCAGAGGGAAAGAAGGAACATCGGATGGCCAAGCCCAACAGCAAATGGTATAAGCTCGACTCCGCGGGCACGCTCTACTCCGCGCTGCAAAAGGAGGAGTATTCAGCCATCTACCGCTTTTCCGCTCTGATGGAAAAGGACGTCGACCCCGCGGCGCTTCAGCGCGCCATCGACCGCTGCATGCCGCGCTTCCCGACCTTTGCCGTGCGCATCCGTAAGGGTGCGTTCTGGTACTATTTGGAGCACAACAGCGCGCCGGGGCCGTTTTTGAAAGAGGACGTGTCCGACCCCTGCCAGCCCGTGCGCTTCAAGGAAGACAACGGCTGGCTCGTGCGCTTTTACTATTACCGCAACCGCATTTCGATCGAGGTCTTCCACGCGCTTTCCGACGGCGGCGGAGCCATCGTCTTCTTCCGCACGCTGCTGGCCGAATACCTGCGCCAGACCGGCGTTGATATCCCTGCGGGGAACGGTGTGCTTGATTTGAACGAGCCGCCGCGCGAGGAGGAGATGGAGGACGCCTATGCCCGCTACGCAGGACATCACGCACTGGGCCTCCACCGCCAGCCGACGGCGTATCAGAATACCGGCACAAGCGAGCCGTTTTACACGTTCCATGTGACGATGGGCTTCGTGCCGCTCTCGAAGCTGCGCGAGGAGTCGAAAAAGTACGGCGCGTCGATCACCGAATACCTCTCCGCTGTGCTCATTTACGTCATTTTGGAAAAGCAGAAGCGCGAAAAGCCCTACCGCCTGCGCCCCGTGGCGCTGGCCATCCCCATCAATCTGCGCGGCTGGTTCCCGAGCGAGACGCTGCGAAACTTCATTACCACCGTCCGCCCGTATATCGACCCCGCGCTCGGCGACTACACGTTCCCCGAGATCGTCTCGCAAGTGCGGTATTTTATGAAGCTGCACATCAACCGGCAGGAATTGCAGGCGGCGTTCACGGGCAACGTTCGCTTTACGGAAAACTTTTTCCTGCGGCTCATTCCGGTCGTTTTCAAAAATCCCGTCATGGCGCTCAATTACCGCCTGCATGGCGTGAGGCCCTATTCCTGCACATATACGAACCCGGGCGCGTTCACCGTGCCGCCCGAAATGGCTGAGCATATCCGCGGGGCGGAGGTCATTCTGGGACAGGCGACGGTGCCGCGCTGCCACTGCGCGTCCATCAGCTATGGCGACACGATGGAGATCACCTTTGCCGGCACGCAGGCGGAGACGGACACCGAGCGCGACTTTTTCCGCTTCCTCGTGCGCGCGGGAATCCCCGTGCGCGTAGAGAGCAACCGATGAATAGCAGATCGAAAGAAGGAATTTGATGTCATATTGTGTCAAATGCGGCGTGGAGCTGGACGAGGGCGCGGAGCGCTGCCCGCTCTGCGGCACGCCGGCGTGGAAGCCGGATGAGACCGAGCCGCGCTATTTCCCGACCAAGCCGGCCGAGGTGCCGAGAGCATCGCGCAGAGCCGCCGCCGCACTGCTAACGGCGATGCTCGCGTCCGTGTCGCTCTGCTGCGGGCTGCTGAATCTCATTTTGCCGACGGAGCACCCTTGGGCGCTCTACGTCGCGGGCGCGGCAGTGATGCTGTGGATCTGGTTCGCACTGCCGATGCTCGTGCGCGGCATCCCGATCTTCTTCCGACTGACGGCGGACGTCGCCGCCATCGGCATTTACGTGTGGATTATCTCCGTTGCGCTGCACGGGGGGCGCTGGTTCCGCGGGCTCGTGCTGCCGATGCTCGGCTGGGCGTGCGTCGTCGTATTCCTGCTGAGCTTTCTGCTGCGCGACGGCAGGCGCTCGCGCCTTTCTTCCATCGCCATGTGCATCGGCGCGGTGGGCCTGATGGCGATGGGCGTCGAATACTGCCTTGACCGGTATTTTCTTGAGGTGTGGCAGCCGAGCTGGTCGCTCGTCGTGCTTGTCATCTGCATCGGGCTCATCATCCCGCTGCGCATCGTGCGCCGCGTCCCGTCGCTGCGCGAGGAAGCGCGCAGACGCTTCAATATGTGAAACCTGCTTCTGAAAATGGAAAGCCCGCCCTGACGCTTTTGCGTTGGGGCGGGTTTTGTGATGTTTGCTTACAGCAGCAGCCAGCTGAGCACCATGCCGACAAGCAGTGTGATCCCGGCGGTGAGCAGGACGAGCAGAAACTTCTGATAGGGCCGCTTGCCCGCTTCGACCTTTTGCTCGATCTCATCGAGCTTTCTGCCCTCGCTGAAGGCCAAGATCTCCCTGTAGGACTGGACGTTATTTGCTTTTTTGATGCGCTCGAGGCGGAGGGCAAAGTACATCGCGCTGCCCCAGAGCAAAAGCTCCGGAATGAGACCGTAGAGGTCGAACCACTTGATTAGAGGCACGGGCAGAATGATCGTGGCGGCGAGCAGAATGGTGTAGATGATGCCGTCGCGGTTCATGGCCCTGACGTCGGCGGCGTTGACTTCCTGTTTCATGGTTTCCAAATCTCCTTTGATGAGTTGGTCGAGCGAAACATCAAAGAGGGCGCTGAGCAGGAGCAGACTATGGATATCGGGGTAGCTCTTGCCGTTTTCCCACTTGCTCACGGCCTGCGCGCTCACGTGGAGGGCTTTTGCAAGCTGCTCCTGCGTCATGCTTTTGGAGAGGCGCAGCGTTTTGATCTTGCTGCCGATGTCGATGTTCATAAAGGCAAAACTCCGTTTCTATAAAGTGCGGACGTCCTTGATGAGTTCAGTATAGCCGATTGCGGGAAAACGCGCAATGGAGGGGGAGTTTCGCGCGCTCAAACGGCGGTTGAGCGCAAAAAGGACGGAAGATGCTTTTCTTCCGTCCTTTTTATGCAGTTCCAGTCGAATCAGTCGCCGACGCCGGGGTTCAGAACCTTGCCGACGTTCCACAGGTGCGCGACCTGCTGCGCGGCGGCCAGACGTTCCTCGGGGGACTCGTAGCTTGCGTGCGCGGTCTGCGCGCCGCAGTCGACACAGGTGACATAAACGCACCAGCCCTGCTCATCCTCCACCGTACCGGTGCCGCGGCAGTAGGGGCAGTCCTGCAATTCGATCTCATAAATCGGGTCCATGGTATCATCCTTTCCTACCGCGCAAAATTGACAGTTTGCGCGGAAATAACCTAATGACCGTAGTATAGCAGGGAAACGGGCGCTTTACAAGCAAGAAAATAGCAAAAATGGGGCGCTCGCAAGCGCCCCGCTTTTTACACGTTTGACGACGGAACAGGAAGCTGGTACTTTTCCACGTAGGATTCGTACGTCTGCTGGAAGCTGCCGTCGGCAGTCTTGGCCTGGCGCAGCGTTTCGTGCAGGTTGAGGTTATGCGCACGGGCGTCGATGACGCAGCCGGCGATGTTGGAGCAGTGGTCGGATGTGCGCTCAAGGTCGGTCAGAAGATCGGAGAGGACAAAGCCAGCCTCAATGCTGCAATGGCCCTGCTGCATGCGCAGGATGTGGCGCGTGCGCATCTGCTCTTTGAGCGTGTCGATGACCTGCTCGAGCGGCTCGACCTGTTGGGCGAGCGCGACGTCCTGCGAGGAGAAGGACTTGAGCGAGAGCGAAAGGATCTCGCGGATGGCGGAGGTGAGAATGGCGAGCTCGTTGAGGGCGCTGCCGGAGAACGTGAGGCCCTTTTGCTCCATCTCCTCAGCGGAGGAGAGAATGTTGACCGCGTGGTCAGAAATGCGCTCAAAGTCGCCGATGGTCTTGAGTAACTCGGTCGCCTCCTCGCTCTCGTCGCGGCCCATTTTCTGCGTGCTGAGCTTGACGAGGTAGGTGCCGAGGATATCTTCATAGTGGTCGCAAAGCTCCTCATCGTCGTGGATGCTCTGGGCGAGCTCGGGCGTGTTGTGGTCAAGGGCGGTGAGAGCGTTGTTCAGCGCGCGCACGGCGCAGTCCGCCATTTCGCGGGCGACGGCGCGGCTCTGGCGAAGGGCGAGGGACGGGGTGGGGAGAAGACGCTCGTCGAGCTCGGTCGTCTTTTCACCCTGCGTCTGGGGATTGTCGGGGACGATGCGGCAGGCGAGCTTTTCAAGAAGGCCGCCCGCGGGCAGGAGCATGGCGGTGCAGAGGATGTTGAAGACCGAGTGTGTGACGGCGATGCCCGCCATGGTGGCGGATTCATTCAGCAGCGCGGGCGCAAAAGCCGCGCGCACAATGCAGAAGACCGTCAGCAGCACGACAACGCCGATGACATTGAAGAGAAGGTGAACGACCGCGGCGCGGCGGGCGTTTTTGTTCGTGCCGATGGACGACAGCATGGCCGTGACGGTCGTGCCGATGTTCTGGCCCATGATGATGGGAATGGCCGCGGCATAGCTCACCGAGCCCGTGACGGCGAGCGCCTGCAAAATACCGACGGACGCGGAGCTCGACTGGATGATGGCCGTGAGCAGCGCGCCGGCGAGCACGCCGAGGAGGGGATTCTGAAAGGCAACAAAGAGATTCGTGAACGCGGGGACGTCCTTGAGGCCCGCGACCGCGCCGCTCATCGTCTCCATGCCGAACATGAGCGTGGCAAAGCCGAGCAGGATCATGCCGGTGTCCTTTTTCTTGTTGTCCTTGCAGAACATGTAGTAGATGATGCCGATGAGCGCAAGGACGGGAGTGAAGGATGAGGGCTTTAAGAGCTTGATCCAGAAGTTGCCGGAGTCGATGCCGCCAAGGCTCAAAAGCCAGGCCGTGACGGTCGTGCCGACGTTGGCGCCCATGATGACGTTGATGGCCTGACGCAGCGTCATCAGGCCCGAGTTGACAAAGCCGACCACCATGACCGTGGTGGCGGACGAGCTCTGGATGATGGCCGTGATGCCAAGACCCGTTAAAAATCCGGCGAATACGCTGCCGGTCATCTTGTCGAGAAGGGAGCGGAGCTTACCGCCCGCGCGGCGCTCGAGCGCCTGGCCCATCAGGTTCATGCCGAAGAGGAACAGGCACAGCCCGCCGATCATCGTGAGCACATTGAAAATATCCATATTTTCTATCTTTCCTTTTTTCTTTTTTGAGACTCTATTTATAACCAAATAATAGTTTACGCGCTAAATGTCAAAACTGCCAGAGGAGAATTGTAAAATCTATGTAAAATACACAGCGGCGACGGAATGCGGCGTGATTTGTGTCATGTTGCACAGTTTTTTTCCGCATGAACTGGAAAAAAGTGCAGACACTAAGCGCAGCATTCGCCGCGGCGTCTGCCTCCGCGGCAAAAAGCAACTTGAAATGTCGGAGGAATCGTATGAAAAAAGACTTTATCGACACCAATGAATTCACAAAGCAGGAACTGCTCGACATCATCGACTTGTCGCTCGCCATCAAAAAGGCCATTAAGGCGGGCTACTATCCGCCCCTGATGCGCAACATGACGCTCGGCATGATCTTCCAGCAGTCCTCTACGCGCACGCGCGTCTCGTTTGAGACCGCGATGAGCCAGATGGGCGGGCACGCGCAGTATTTAGGCCCCGGTATGATCCAGCTCGGCGGGCATGAGACCATCGGCGACACGGGCAAGGTACTCTCAAAGCTTGTCGATGTCGTGATGGCGCGCGTCATCGAGCACAAGACGATCGAAGAGCTCGCGAAAAGCTGCACCATCCCCGTCATCAACGGCATGTCGGACTACAACCACCCCACGCAGGAGATCGGCGACCTCTGCACGATCGTGGAGAACCTTCCGCAGGGGAAAAAGTTAGAGGACTGCAAGGTCGTGTTCGTGGGCGACGCGACGCAGGTGTGCGCGTCGCTCGGCTTTATCACGACAAAGCTCGGCATGCACTTTGTCCAGTACGGCCCCCAGGGTCACCAGCTGAATGAGCAGCACAAGGAGATCATGAAGAAGAACTGCGCGCTCTCCGGCGGCAGCTACCTTGTCACCGATGACCGCGAGAGCGTACGCGGCGCGGACTTCATCTATACCGATGTGTGGTACGGTCTCTACGAAAACGAGATGCCGAAGGAAGAGCGCGTGCGCGTCTTCCACGACTATCAGGTCAACCGCGAGCTGATGCAGCTGGGGAACCTCGGCTGCAAATTCATGCACTGCCTGCCCGCGACGCGCGGCGAGGACGTGACCGACGAGGTCGCCGACAGCGACGCCTCCCTCTGCTGGGAGGAGGCAGGCAACCGCCTGACGGCCATGCGCGGCCTTCTTGTCTACTTCACGCGCTGCCGGCAGGAGCCGAGCGGTCTTCAGATCGCGGCGGCGAAAGAGGAACTTGACAAAGTGCTCTGCGACAAGCTCGGCTGCGTCGAGGCCTACTGCGGCGTTTCGAAAGCGGAAAAGAGCTGAGAAAAACCATGGAGAAGAATCAATTCCGGCTCGCAGACGTCATTTTGTCGGTCATCTGCGTGGTGTTTGTCGCCGAGGCGGCGGCACCGGTCGCGTCGATCGGCAACAGCCAGTATTTCTGGTGGATCTTTATGATATTGGCGTTTCTGCTGCCCTACGGCCTCATCGCCGCCGAGCTCGGCACAGCCTACGCGGGAGACGGCGGGCTCTATGACTGGATCCACGCGGCGTATCCGAACGGCAAGTGGGCGGCGCGCGCCTCGTGGTACTACTGGATCAACTTCCCGCTGTGGATGGCGTCGCTCGCGGTGATGTGTCCCGAGCTCATCACGTTCATCACGGGGCGGAGCCTCGGGACGTTCGGCTCGCTCGTGGTCGAGCTGCTGTTCATCTGGATCGTCACGCTCATCGCGTGCTATCCCGTGTGCGACAGCATCATTATCCTGAACGTGAGCGCTGTCATCAAGATCGTGCTGGCGCTGCTGGTCGGCGGGCTCGGCGTGTGGTATATCAGCCGTTACGGCTTTGTCAACGACATGTCGGCGCGGACATTTCTGCCGTCGTTCGACTTAAACAGCCTCTCGTATATCTCTGTCATTATCTTCAACTTCCTCGGCTTTGAGGTCGTGTGCACGTACGCAAACAATATGAGCGACCCGAAAAAGCAGATCCCGCAGTCCATCGTGACCGGCGGCATCGTCATCGCGGCCATCTACCTCTTCTCGGCGTTCGGCATCGGCGCGGCAGTGGATGTGCGTGAGATCAGCGTGGATTCGGGGCTTATCGACGCGGTGTCGCTCATTCTGGGCGGCAGCGGCGGCGTGCTCGTGGGCGTGGTGGCGCTTTTGTTCCTCGTGACGCTGTTCGGCAATATGATCTCGTGGTCGATGGGCGTCAATTCGACGGCGGCGCTGGCGGCGGACCACAACGACATGCCGCGGGTGTTCGCCAAGCGCTGGGCAAAGAACGACATGCCCGTCGGCGCGGCGGTCACGTCGGGCGTCGTCGCCTCGTGCGTGTGTGTTTTGGGCGTGCTCATCGAGATGGCGTCGCCGGACTCGTCACTCTTCTGGAGCTTTTTCGCGCTGAATCTCGTGATGCTGCTTTTGAGCTATCTTCCCGTGTTTCCGGCGTTTTTGAAGCTGCGGCGCGAGGATGCGAAGACGCCGCGCCCGTTCCGCGTGCCGGGGTCTGACACGGCGCTCAAATGGATCGCCTACGTGCCGATGGTGCTCATCGTCATTTCGATCATTTTCACCGCGGTCCCGCTCTCGTTTGACGCAGAGACGCTTGCGAGCTTTCTGCCCATTACGATCGGGTCGATCCTCAGCGTGGCGATCGGCGAGGTGCTGATCGCGCTGCGCGGGAAAAACGCGCGCAGCTAAGTACGGTTTCATCATAAGGAGACAAAGCTATGGCAAAACGAATCATCGGCACAACGCCGAAGCAGGACGGGTATCGCATGCCCGCCGAATTTGAGCCCCAGCAGGGCGTGTGGATGCTCTGGCCCGAGCGAAACGACAACTGGCGCGACGGCGGCAAGCCCGCGCAGAAGGCCTTTGCTGACGTGGCAAAAGCCATCGCAAGATTTGAAAAGGTCACGGTCGGCGCATCCGTGCGCCAGTATCAGAACGCGCGCGCCAAGCTCCCCGAAAATATCTGCGTCGTGGAGCTTGAGAGCGACGACGCGTGGGTGCGCGACTGCGGGCCGACGTTCCTTGTGAACGACAAGGGCGGTCTTCGCGCGGTGGACTGGGAGTTCAACGCCTGGGGCGGGCTCGTCGACGGGCTGTATTTCCCCTGGGACAAGGACGACCAGATCGCGCGCAAGATCTGCGAGATCGCGGATGTGGACAGCTACCGCACAGAGGGCTTCGTGCTCGAGGGCGGTTCCATCCACGTCGACGGAGAGGGCACGGTGCTGACGACCGAGATGTGCCTGCTCTCTGAGGGCCGCAACCCCGATAAGTCGAAAGAAGAGATCGAGCAGATGCTTTGCGACTACCTCGGCTGCGAGAAGGTGCTGTGGATCAAGGACGGCATCGACCCCGACGAGACGAACGGGCACATTGACGATGTCGCGTGCTTCATCGCGCCCGGCGAGGTCGCGTGCATCTGGACGGAGGACAAGAACCATCCGTTCTACGAGCAGGCGCAGGCGGCGTACAGATTCCTGAGCGAGGCGACGGACGCCAAGGGCCGCAAATTAAAGGTCCACAAGCTCTGCCTGACAAAAAAGCCGTGCTTACTCGAGGGCGCGGATACCATCGACGCTGTGGAGGGTACTATCCCGCGTGAGGACGGCGAGGTCAGCATCGCGTCGTATATGAACTTTTTGATCGTCAACGGCGCGGTCATCTTGCCGCAGTACGGCGACGAAAACGACGCAGTCGCCATCGAACAGGTGCAGAAAATGTTCCCCGACCGCGAGGTCGTGGGCGTGCAGACGAAGGAGGTCGCCTTCGGCGGCGGCAATATCCACTGCATCACCCAGCAGCAGCCTGCGGTGAAGAAGTAGAAAGAGCGCCGTCCGTGCAATAAATGTACGGGCGGCGTTTTTATGGTGCTTATGCAGTCTGCTCGCGGGCGATGCGGATGAATTCCGAGAGCACGCTCCACGGATACGAGCGGCTCAAGTACCCAAAGCAGATGGGATAGGAAGCCTCTGGGCAGAGCGGGAGAATGTGCAGGTGCGCGAGCTGCTCGGGCGAGAGCGCTGTGTGCAGCAGATTTTCCGGGCAGAAGCATGCGCCGACGCCCTGCTCGCAGAGCGCGAGCAGCGTTTCGACGTTTTCCGACGTCGCTTTGCTGACGGGCGAGACGCCCGAGGAGCGCAAAAGTCCGCGCCCGATGCGCCCGCCGATGTCCTCCGCGGAGCCGAGGACAAAGGGGCAGCCGCGCAGGGAGCTCAAATTTCCCGAGGCGATCTCGCCGCGGTGCGTGTCAAGGTCGATGCCGCACTGCGCGAGCAGTCCATCAGACAGACATAGCACGGTGTGCTCCAGATAGTAATCCTCAAGCACCGCGCCGGGGAGCGGGCGGGGAAAGGCGGCGATGGCGAGGTCAATGCCGCCGCTGAGCAGCGCCTTTTGGATCGCGTCGTTCGAGCCCTCAAGCAGCGTGATCTCGACATTCGGATACTGACGCTGAAAGGCGGGGATCAGGTGCGGCATGATGGCGCGGCCGCGCGTATAGGCGATGCCGACGCGCAGCTCGCCTTTCTGATTTTCGGAGATGTCGCAGAATTCGCGCTCCATGGCCTGGCGCGTCTGGCCGATGGATTCGGCATAGCGCAGAAACGTCCGGCCTGCGTAGGTGAGCTCGAGCGGCGTGCGGCGCACAACGAGCGTGCAGTTCAGCTCGCGCTCTAAATTGGCAATGTGCGATGAGAGTGATTGCTGCGTGATGTGTAGCGCTTCAGCGGCGCGGGTGAAGTTTTTCTCCCGCGCAAGCACGAGAAAATAGTCAAGAGAATGGAAATTCATGGGAACGCTCCTTTCACAGCTGCTTCTTGTAGAATATATCAATTTTAACAGTTTTACAAGATGAAAATCCGCGCTTATACTAAAGACAACGAAAGGCTGAACGAACGGCAAAGCGCACGGGTTTTCTTTTTCACCGCGCCTCCATCCACACACGTTCGTTCGCTTTGCGTGGGGGAACCTGACCGCCGGAGCACCAGCAGGAGATTTTGCAATTTCCGCCTGCTGCACTCCGGCTTGCAGGGCATATCGGAAAGGATGGCGGGAGAGGAACATGGGCATTTTAGAGCTGGGGAGCTTGCAGCTCACGCTTTTTGCGATGATGCTGATCGGCGTGCTCTACACCTCGATTTTTTTGATCCCGATGTGCATTGTGATGTGGTCGGTCGGCACGACGTACTTTGTCGCGGGCGAGACGGTGGAAAAGAAAAAGCTCATCAAAAACGTGCTGACGCACCCCTGCCTTGTCGCCATCTACTTGGGGCTCCTCTGCATGGTGACGCAGGTGCAGCTGCCGTCCGTGATCCTGAACACGGTAAAGTACATCGGGAACTGCAACTCCGCACTGACGATGTTTATTGTCGGCACGATCCTGACGGATGCGCCGCTCAAGAGCATCGTGAGCCGCGACACGGTAAAGTTCAGCTTGCTGCGGCTCGCGCTGCTGCCCGCGGCAGCGCTGGGCGTTGGGCTGCTGCTGCACCTTGAACCGACGGCGCTTGGCGTGAGTGTCCTGATGACGGGCATGCCCGCGGGCGCGACGGCGGCCATCTTTGCCGCCAAATACGGCAGCGACGCGCCGTTCGCCGCGCGAAATGTCGTGTTCACAACGCTTTTATCCATGCTGACGCTGCCGCTGTGGGCGTATGCGGTGGGATAAAAACGGGTTTTCTTTTTGATCGCTTTGTGCTAAGATAGCGATGCTGTGTTAAAAAGGATAGGGAGGACTTGGATGGCTGCGATCGTTTTATTCTGCCTTGCGCTGCTCGTGTGCATCGTATTGAGGGCGAACATCCTCTACGCGCTCCTGGCGGGACTTGTGATCTTCGCGCTGTACGGCAAAAAGCAGAGCTTTTCGTGGAAAGAGCTCGGGAAGATGATCTGTTCGGGCGTGAAAACGTCGGCAAGCGTGCTGCTCGTCTTTCCGCTGATCGGCATTCTGACGGCGTTCTGGCGCGCGTGCGGCACGCTGCCGTTCATTATCTGCTGCGCCGTTGACCTCATCCGGCCGGAGATCTTGCTGCTGATGACGTTTCTCCTAAACTGCGGCGTCTCGATGCTGACAGGCACGGCGTTCGGCACGGCGGCGACGATGGGCACCATCTGCGTGAGTGTCGGCATTTCGATGGGCATGGACCCCGTGCTGCTCGGCGGCGCGATGCTTTCGGGCGTATACTTCGGCGACCGCTGCTCGCCGGTCTCGACGAGCGCGCTGCTCGTGAGCGAGCTGACGGAGACGAACATTTACGACAATATCAAGCGCATGCTCAAGACGGCGCTCGTGCCGTTTCTTCTGAGCTGCGGCGTCTATGCGGCGCTCGGCATGGTGAAAAGCGGCAGCGGCGCGGCGGGCGAGCTGTGGTCGCTCTACGGGCGCGAGATGACACTTCACTGGGTCATGTGCCTGCCGGCGGTGCTCATTTTGATCCTGTCGGTCCTACGCGTGAACGTGAAAAAGGCGATGTCGGTCAGCATTTTAGCGGCGGTCGTGCTGTGCATTTTCCTGCGGCATCTGGACGCGGTGACGATCCTCAAGACCGCAATCTTAGGCTACACGGCGTCGGACGCCGAGGTCGGCGCGATGCTCAACGGCGGCGGCATCATTTCAATGGTGCGCGTGGCGCTGATCGTGATGATCTCGTCGGCGTATTCCGGCATTTTTCGCAAGACGGGGCTGCTCGACGGGCTGTGCGGGCGCGTGACGGCGCTGAGTGAGAGGACCTCGCCCTATGCCTCGATGCTGCTGACGGCGGTTTTGGCGAGCCTTCTCGCCTGCAACCAGACGTTGACGATCATCCTGACACACCAGCTCTGCGCGCCGTCGCAGAAGGATAAAGAAGAATTTGCCATCAACCTTGAAAACAGCGCCGTCGTCGTCGCGCCGCTGATCCCGTGGTCGATCGCGGGGGCGACGCCGCTCTCGACCGTCGGCGCGCCGATGACGGGCATGGCGTTTGCGTGCTTTTTATACATCCTGCCGCTGTGCGAGCTCGTGCGGCGGACAGCGCAGCAGCGCGCGGCGAAAAAAGCCGCCGCGCAGAAATGAGAAAGGACTTTGTATGAACGGAAAGACGTTACTGGCGGAAGCCATCGAAATGAAAGATGAGATCGTCGAGAACCGGAGAGCGATCCACCGCGCGCCGGAGGTCGGCGCGCACCTGCCGCAGACGGTTCAATTTGTCGAAGAAAAGCTGCGATTGCTCGGCTATGAGCCGCGCGAGCTGGGCGGCGGCGTGGTCGCGGAGCTCACGGGCGAAGACATGGGGCGCTGTATCCTGCTGCGCGCCGACATGGATGCGCTCAAGGTGCGGGAGAAGACCGACCTGCCGTTCCGTTCGGAAAACGGCAGCATGCACGCCTGCGGACACGATATGCATGCCGCGATGCTGCTGGGCGCTGCAAGGCTGCTCAAGGCGCATCAAAGCGAACTCAAGGGCACGGTGAAGCTCGTCTTCCAGCCCGACGAGGAAGGCTTCACGGGCGCGAAAGCGATGCTTAAGGCCGGTGTGCTGGAGGCACCGGAGCCGCAGGCGGCGATGGCGCTGCACGTGAACTCCGGGACGCCGTCGGGCCTGGTGCTCTGCGGCAAGGGAACGTTTATGGCGGGCTGCACGCTGTTTCGCATCACGGTCAAGGGTGTCGGCTGTCACGGGGCAATGCCGGAGACGGGCGTCGACCCAATCAACATTGCCGCGCACATCTACCTTGCGCTTCAGGAGATCACGGCGCGCGAGCTGCCCGCAAAGACGCCCGCCATCGTGACAATGGGCAAATTCAGCGCGGGGCACGCGCCGAATATCATCCCGCAGGAGGCCGTGATCGAGGGCACGATCCGCACGTTCGACCGCGACGTGACCGCGCTGATCCTGCGCCGCATCAGCGAGATCGCGGACGCGACGGCCAGGGCCTTCCGCGGCAGTGCGAGCGTCGAAGAGCTCGCGAGCGCGCCGCCGCTCAAAAACGACGAGGCGCTGACCGAGCAGATGGCACGCTGCGCCGAAATGCTGTTCGGCGAGAAGAGCGTCTACCGCCTGCGTGAGGGCGGCATGGGCTCGGAGGACTTTGCGTCCTACACCTACGAGCTGCCGTGCGCGTATCTGTTGCTCGGCGCGGGCACGGCGCAGGAGGACGCGCGCTACGGAAAGCCCATGCACAACGAGAGCGTCGTCTTCAACGAGAACATTTTACCGCGCGGGAGCGCACTGCTCGCCTATGGCGCGATGCAGTGGCTCGAAGACCGGCAATAAAAAAATCCGCTTACGAATTTCGTAAGCGGATTTTTTATAATCGGTTGTCGATGACTTAGCCGACGAGCGCCTCGGTATCCATGGCGATCATGAGCTCCTCGTTCGTGGGGATGAGGAGGACGGTGACCTTGGAGTCGGGCGCGGAGATGACGCGTTCTTCGCCGCGGACCTTGTTGGCGTCCTCGTCCATCTTGACGCCCATGAACTCGAGGCCGGAGGCGATGGCCATGCGCTGGGAAGCGCTGTTCTCGCCGACACCTGCGGTGAAGATGATGGCGTCCACGCCGCCCATCGCGGCGGCATACGCACCGATGAGCTTCTTCACGCCGTAGTTGAACATATCGACGGCAAGGCCGGCGCGCTCATTGCCCTGCTCGAAGGCCTCTTCGAGATCGCGGAAGTCGGAGCTGACGCCGCTGACGCCCATGACGCCGGACTTCTTGTTGAGGACATTGACCATCTCCTTGATGTCCATGCCGTACTTGTTCATCAGGTACTCGAGGATACCGGCGTCAATGTCGCCGGAGCGGGTACCCATGGGAAGACCGGCGAGCGGGGTGAAGCCCATGGAGGTGTCGACGCTCTTGCCGCCCTCGATCGCGGTGACGGAGGAGCCGTTGCCGAGGTGGCAGGAGATCAGCTTGAGCTGCTCGATGGGCTTGCCGAGCATATCGGCCGCGCGCTGGGAAACATACTTGTGAGAGGTGCCGTGGAAGCCGTAGCGGCGGACCTTGTCCTTCTCATAGTACTCATAGGGAAGAGCATAGGTGTAAGCCACGGGAGGCATGGTCTGGTGGAAGGCAGTGTCGAACACGGCGACCATGGGCACGCCGGGCATGAGCTCCTGGCAGGCCTTGATGCCGATGATGTTGGCGGGGTTGTGGAGCGGGGCGAGGGGATTGCACTCCTCGATTGCCTGCATGACCTCGTCGGTGATGACGACGGACTTGGCAAACTTTTCGCCGCCGTGGACGACGCGGTGGCCGACAGCGTCGATCTCCTTCATGGAGCCGATGACGCCGTTCTTCTCGTCGACGAGCGCGTTCAGCACGGCCTGGATGGCCTCGCTGTGGGTGGGCATGGAGACGGAAGCGGCCTTGATGGCTTCCTTGCCGGGAAGCTGGGGCTTATAGGTGAACAGACCGTCGATGCCGATGCGCTCGCACAGACCCTTCGCCAGCAGCTCGCCCGTGGTGGGGTTGAGCAGCTGATACTTCAGGGAAGAAGAACCTGCGTTGATGACCAGAACATTCATAAGTATACTCCTTTTTCCGAGGGCGCTTGCATTGCGCCCGAATTTCCGATAAAATAAGAATCAAATTGATCGGATGTATAATTCAATACAAAATATATTATAACAACTTTTTTTGCAAAGACAAGTAAATTTAACAAAACGTAACTCTTTTGTAACCGCTTTGAGAGGACTTCCATGAGGGTATTTGGTATAATATGCGAATATAATCCCTTCCACCGCGGCCACAAGTGGCAAATTGATGAATTGCGCCGTCTGGCAGGCGAGGAAGAGTGCGCGGTCGTGTGCGCGATGAGCGGCGATTTTGTCCAGCGGGGCGATTTTGCCATTGAACGCGCGCATGCGCGCGCCGAGGCTGCCGTGCGCGGCGGGGCAGATTTAGTCCTTGAGCTGCCGCTGCCGTGGGCCATTTCGTCGGCGGAGGGCTTTGCCCGCGGCGGCGTGAGCATTTTGGCGGCGACGGGCGTGGTCGACACGCTGGCCTTTGGCAGCGAATGCGGTAACGCGGCGAAATTGCAGCGCGCGGCAAAGGCTCTGCTGCGGGCGGATTTTCCCGACGCGCTGCGAGAGGAGCTTGCCAAGGGCCTGTCCTTTGCCGCGGCGAGGGAGAGCGCCGCGAGGGCGCTCATCGGCGAGGATGCCGCGGTGCTCCGGGAGCCGAACGATATCCTCGGCGTAGAATACTGCAAGGCGCTGCTGCAAAGCGGCAGTACCATCGCGCCGCTGGCAATATTGCGAAAGGTCGTCGGGCACAACGGGGGTGCGGCGAAGGGCTTCGCCTCGGCGAGCCACATCCGCGAGCTGCTCATGAACGGGGAGGACGCCTCCGCGTATCTGACGGCGGAGAGCGCCGCCATCTATGCGCGCGAATGCGCAGCGGGCCGCGCGCCGGTGACGATGCAGAATGCGGAGCGAGCGGTGCTTTCCCGGCTGCGCGCGATGTGCGAGGAGGACTTCGCCCGCTATGACAGCGGGAATGAAGGCCTTTATCGCCGGTTTTATGACGCAGCGCGGACGGCAGCGTCCGTCGACGAGCTGCTCTCCGCGGTGAAGACGAAGCGCTATGCCTATGCGCGGCTGCGGCGGATGCTGCTTGCGGCGTATCTGGACGTGACGGCGGCGGATGTGCCGCCGGAGGTCCCCTATCTGCGCGTGCTGGCGTGCAATGAGCGGGGACGAAAGCTGCTCAAAGCGATCAAAAAAACGGGAAGCGCGCCGGTGCTGACCAAGAGCGCCGATGTGCGCGCGTTGAGCGAGGAGGCGCAGAAGCTCTTCGCTCTGACGGCGCGCGCGGCGGATCAATACGTGCTCGCCTATCCCGAGCTGCGCGCGGCCAGAGGCAGCAGCGCGTGGACGGAGGGGCCTGTGATCGTTTGAGCAAGGAACCGAGACCTCGAAAGGAGAACAGAATGAAAAAATGGATGACGCTGCTGCTTTGCTGCGTGCTGGCGCTGAATTTGACCGCCTGCGGCGCAGGAGCGCCCGGCGGGCCGGAGGACAACGCGCCGCCGCAGGCGAGCACGCTGCACTTTGAAGTCGCGACGCAAGTTTACGAAAACGAGTACAAGGCCGACGACGGCACGGTGCTTCTGGCGGAGCGCTACGAACTGCCGGTGCTCGAACTGCGCACGGAGGACGGCGAGCTCTACACGCTGGCGGAGAACGTGACGGCGAACGGCGGCACGGGCAACCCCGCGCAGTTCACGGCGCAGAACGCCTTCAACACGGAGATGAACAACGTACTCGCGGGTCTTGAGTCCGAGGCGGCGCAGACGGCCGCAGAGGCCAAGGAGCTCTATGCGGAAAACGGCACATCGGTCTTTTTGAACGGAAGCTACTGGACGAACGAGCTGAGCCTGACGCAGACCTACATGACCGAGGGGAAGTTCCTGAGCATCGCGGCGGAGAACTACACCTACTACGGCGGCGTGCATCCGAATTCCGCCACCCGCGCGTGGAGCTTTGATCTGACGACGGGCGAATTCCTGACGCTGGACGCGCTGGCTTCGGAGGAGGGCGATTTGCAGGGAAACTCGCTGCAGGAGAGCATTTATTGGAATATCTACGAGCAGATCGCGCAAAAGGGCCTCAGCGAAGGATATTTTGACGATTATGACTCTTATTTGCAGGATTTCCCCACGCTCGCGACGCTGAACTTTACGGAAAACGGCCTGACGGTCACGTTCGACCAGTACGTCATCGCGCCGTATGCGGCGGGGCCGCAGGTGTTCTCGGTGCCGTACAGCGAATTTTACAACGCGCTCAGCGAGCATGCGAAGACGATCCTGAGCGTGTCGCAGGAGCAGACCGTGACAGCGGATTTCAAGGCGGCGGCGACACTGTGGTCGTGGTTTTATATGGACGATCCGCCGATGGATTACAATGTGACAGCCGAGGTCGACGGCAATCTTTATGGTCTGGCGGACATCAAGGGCGTGGAAACGCTGGAGGGCCTCCGTGCGCTGCTGCTGCGGTATGTCACACCGGAACTTGCCGACGAATGGCTGGGCAGCACTGAGCAGCGTTACCGTGATATTGACGGCAGACTCTATGTCATGTCCGCAGGCCGCGGCGGCAACGAGAGCCTGGGCGGATACACGTGCACGGTTGCGCTCGACGGCGACAGCGGCGTGCTGACGCAGACGGTCACGCTGCTTGCGTGGGACGACACCGCGCAGGCGTGGGCGGACACCGGCAAAACGGAAGCCTACGAATATCCATTTACCCTCGTCGACGGCCACGCAGTGTTCTCCGCATTCCCGTATCCGTACTGATGAAAAGGCAAAAGAAAATGCTGGCTCTTATGAGCCAGCATTTTTTATGTAGCTTACCGGAAGCGCTCGCGGTGTGCGTGCATGATCTCAGCCAGCAGCACACCGTTGTCGGGCGGGGTGTAGGTGATGGCGTTCGCGCCTGCCGCGATGGTCTTACGAATAGTCTCATCCTTCGGGCCACCGGTGGCGATGATGGGGATCTCGGGATGGCGCTCGCGGAGCGCGGCGACGAGCTGCGGCGTTTCCGACGCGGCAGAGACGTTCAAAATGTCGACGCCTGCGGCAATACGAGCCTCGGTGTCCTGCGTGGCGGAGACGATGGTCGCCACGACCGGAATGTCGATGTGCGACTTGATGTCGCGCAGAATATCCGCCGAAACGGGCGCGTTGAGCACAACGCCGTAAGCGCCGCAGTGCTCAGCCTCCATCGCTTGGGCGACAGAGCGCGCGCCAGACGTGAAGCCGCCGCCGACGCCGCAGAACACGGGCATATCCGCCACGCTGATGACGGCGCGCACGATGCGCGGCTGCGGGGTAAAGGGATAAACGGCAATCACCGCATCGGCATTGACGCTTGCGATGGTGGCAACGTCAGTGGAAAAGACAAAGGACTTGATCGTTCTGCCGAAGATGCGGATGCCGCTGCACTCGTTGATGCACTCGGGTACCATCAGCATATGGTTGCGGAGCTTTCCGCTGTAACTCGGCGTGGGCGTAGGGGTAAAATCGCTCATAAAAACACCTTCCTTTCCGCAGGTAATAGATGACCGGTAAAATGTTATGCAGGGAAATTATTCGACATGAATGCTTGCACGCATGGCGAGGATCGTCTGCTCAATGAGCGTGTCAAGATCCCAGCCGAGCATTTCCGCGCCGCGCTCGATGACCTCGCGCGAGCAGCCGGCGGCAAACTTCTTGTCCTTGTACTTTTTCTTGACGGACTTGACCTCAAGATCGCTGACGCTCTTACTCGGGCGCATGAGCGCGACCGCGCCGATCAGGCCTGTGAGCTCGTCGGTGGCAAAGAGGATCTTTTCCATCTCGTGCTGAGGCTCGGGAAGGCCGTCAAAGTGCAGGCCATAGCCGTGGCTGGCGGTGGCGCGGATCAGGCGCTCGTCGAGACCGTTTTCACGCATGATCTCCTGCGACTTGATGCAGTGCTCGTCGGGATACATCTCAAAATCAAGGTCGTGGAGAAGGCCGACGATCTCCCAGAAGTCCGCCTCGTCGCCGTAGCCGAGCTTTTCCGCGTACCAGCGCATCACGTCGGCGACGGTGTTGGCGTGCTTTAAGTGGAATTCACCCTTGTTGTACTGCGTGAGCAGCTCCCACGCCTGTTCTTTCGTATATGCCATAATGATTGCCTCTCTTTGCTTATGGCTGCTCGTCCGTAAAGTGGACGTGATTGAAAATGTGGTCAGAGCAGAAGCAGTGGTACCCTGCGCACTTGCTGCAATAGCGGAACTGCAGCTCAGGATTTGTCACGTCCGTGCGGCCGCACACGGCGCATTTGTGGCGGAAGCCCTGCGTCTGCTGCTGATACTGCTCCTGACGCTGCTGGGCGCGCACGGTGTTATGGAAGTGCGTGGCCTGCTTGCTCTGGTGGCGTTCGAGTCCCCAAAACCGTGTAAGCTCGGGCCAGAAGAAAATGACGAAATTCAAAAGCGCCACAATGGGCATGATGGAATAGTACCATCTGCCGGCGGCAATGTAGCGCACAATGTCGAAGAAGAAGTAGAATACGTCAATATACGCGAGCCACTTCATGCGGATGGGGAAGACGAAAAACAGCAGCACCTGCGCATCGGGATAGAGGAGCGCGAAGGCCATGAACATGGCAAAGTTGACATAATTTGCACCGTAGACGGGGATGCTGTAGCCCGTGATCAGGCTGACGATGCTCGCGCCGACGACGGTGAGCAGCATGCCGCTCAGGTAATACGTCGTAAACTTGGCTGTGCCCCACTGCCGCTCGAGCGTCGAGCCGATCCAGTAGTAGAAATAGCAGGTGATGAGAAGATAGAACGGACTCGTGCTCTCAGGGATGAGGACGAAGGTGACGAGCCGCCAGACCTGCCCATGGAGAAGACCCGAGAGCGTGTAGGAGAAGAAGCTCAGAAAGCTGCCGTTCGAGAAGTTGGACAAAAGCCCCAGCACCACGTTGCCGATGACAACATAGAGCATCAGGTTGGGGATGCCAAAATTCGGGTGCAGGATACAAAAGCGGTCGATCGCCTGGTTGAGTTTTTTCAATGCGGGATACCTCGTTTCGATCAAATAACATTTAAAAACATTATGACACAGCGGCGGGGAAAAGTCATCAATAAAGTTTGAACAAATGACCATTCCTGAATGGAATGAAGAGCAAGAATGCGGAAAGAAACGAATTCTTTCCACATTCTTAACACTTGTTCACTTGAAATCGAGCTCGGGCGGAACGTCGATCTCCTCGCCGACGTATTTGCCGTTCTTTTTCCGCTGGCGCACGCACTCGGTCAAAAGATACTCGATTTGGCCGTTGACGGAGCGGAAATCGTCCTCTGCCCAGGCGGCGATGGCGGCGTAGAGCTTGGGGGACAGGCGCAGGGGCACCTGCTTTTTGGCGTTGTCGTTCATGGCAGCCTCTCAAAAAGTAGCGCGGCGCGCTTAATACAGGCTTCCGGAGTTGACGACGGGCTGGGCATCGTGGTTGCCGCACAGCACCACGAGCAGGTTCGAGACCATGGCCGCCTTGCGCTCCTCGTCGAGCTCGACCGTGCCCTTTTCCGCCAGACGCTCAAGCGCCATTTCGACCATGCCGACCGCGCCGTCAACGATCATCTTGCGCGCGTCGATGATGGCGCTGGCCTGCTGGCGCTGGAGCATGACGGCCGCGATCTCGGGCGCATAGGCGAGGTAGGTGATGCGCGCTTCGATGATCTCAAGGCCCGCGTCGGCGACCTTGGCCTGAATTTCATCGCGGATGCGTGCGGCCACGACCTCGCTCGAGCCGCGAAGGCTGCCCTCGTCGGCCTGACCGTCGCCCGTGGTGTCGACATTCGGAGCGACATCGTAGGGATAGACGCGCACGATATTGCGCAGCGCCGCGTCGCACTGGAGCGACAGGTACTCCTTGTAGTTATCCACGTTGAATACGGCCTTGGCTGTGTCGGTCACGCGCCACATCACGGCGATTCCGATCTCCACGGGGTTACCGAGACAGTCGTTGATCTTCTGGCGGGCGTTGTTGAGCGTCATGATCTTGAGCGAGATCTTCTTGCTGCCGCCCACCTCGACCGCGGCGGACGCGCCCTGCATGGCAGCGAGAAGGTCCGTGCCCTTGTGGCCGCCGTCCACATCGCCGGACTGGTTGAGCTTCGTTTTGGCGGCGGGGTTAAAGGACGAGCAGAAGGGATTGACGCAATAGAAGCCCTCACCCTTGAGCGTGCCGATGTACTTGCCGAACAGCGTCAGCACGAGCGCCTCCTGCGGCTTCAGAACGCGCAGGCCGCACAGTGGGATCCAGCCGAGCAACAGCAGGATGACGCAAAGGACGACAAGGGGCAGAAAGCCCGCATTGATGCCGACGATCAGAAAAACGACCGCGGCGATGTAGAGAACAAGCTCGAGCAGCAGCACGAGCATGCCGTTTTTGTGACCGGTGATGATCTTTTCTTCCATAAAAAGCACCTCCAAACTTGATATCAAAATAATATCACAACAATATGTAATGTCAAGGGGGAGCGGATAAAAAATAACAGAAAATGTGTCTTGCGCGTGGGCTATGCCGGTAAAAAACCGCACCTCCGTATGCCGCAGGCATACGGAGGTGCGGGTAAGGGGGCAGGTTGGAAAGCCAAAATTTATATATGCTTTTGTAAATATATCATATCTATTAGCTGTACGCCGCACTCATAAATTGGGTGGTCGTAATTGTCGGTAAAAAAATTTGCGATTTGGTGAGAGCGGACAAAGCCGCATTTTTCATAAAACGGTATTGTCAGAGGACTGTCGCCCGTTCCAACCTGTAAAACGGAATAGCTCCCCTTGTATTTACAGACAATGAAGTCGATCAGCGCCCTGCCGTAACCCGCTCTCTGATGCTCCGGCATAACTGCGATATTTTTGATTTCAAGGATTCCGTCACCTTCATCTGTGATAACACATTCCGCCTTCACACCGCAGTCGTCAAGAACGTACATTGCGCCTTTTTCGAGATAGCGGTCGACCATATCTTCCTGCTCGTCTGCCAACAGCAGAAGTGAGAGGAATTGCTTTTTATTTTCATTTACTTTTCTGATTTCCACTTCTAATGCTCCATCAGATCTCAATTTGGCTCACGTTTCCTCTGAAGATACCATATCAGAAGAATACGAAAAAGTCCACCGCTCTCGGTATCGATCATGAAAAAGTGTCAGACGTAGTGATACTTTTTGCGCCCCGCGAGGAAGAGCGCCGCAGTGACGATCAGTGTGAGCGCTTCGGCCACGGTGATGGCGAGCCAGATGCCGTTGATGCCGAGAAGTTTTGGCAAAAGAAGTACCGCGGCGACCTGAATGACGAGCGTGCGCAGGAACGAAATGAGCGCGCTGGCTGTGCCATTGTTGAGCCCCGTGAAAAACGCCGAACCGAAGATATTGAAACCGCAGACGAGGAATGAGAGCGCGTAGATGCGCAGCGCGTTGACCGTCATGTCGCACAGCTCCGCGTCGTAGCCGACGAAAAGATGTGCGATGGGGTTTGCCAGCAGGATGGACGAGGCCGTCATCGCAAGGCTCGTGATGAGCGTGACGGTCAGGCTCTTTTTGAGGAGGCTCTTGAGCTCGGCGTGATTCTTCGCGCCGTAGTGATAGCCGACGACGGGTGTGACGGCGATGGAATAGCCGAAGAAAAACGCCATGAAGATGAAGCTCACGTACATCAGAACACCGTAGGCATTCACGCCGTTTTCCTTGGCAATCGCCATGAGCTGCACGTTATAGAGTACGCCGACGAGAGAGGTCGAAAGGTTGCTGACCATCTCGCTCGAGCCGTTGTAGCAGGCCTTGCCGAGGGCGCGGAAGTCAAAGCGCGGACGCGTGAGGCGCAGCAGCGAATCGTTCGGGCGGAGAAAGTAGACAAGCGGGATGAGCGCGCCGACGATCTGCGAAAACGCCGTGGCGAGCGCCGCACCGAGAAGCCCGAACGGGAACACGTAGACGAGCAGAAAATCGAGTACCATGTTCGTCAGCCCCGCGAACACCGTCACGCGCAGGCCGAAGTGCGGCTTTTCCGCCGTCGCCAAAAAGCTCTGGAAGCTGTTTTGCAGCATGAAAAAGGGGAGCGACGCGAGCAGCACGCGCCCGTAGAGCACGCAGTCGTCGATCGTCAGGTCCGTCGCGCCGACGGCGAACGAGATGGGGCGCAGGAAAACGATGCACACGCCGCTTAAAATCGCGCCGCCGGCGGCAAGCACGATGACGAGCATGGAGAAGATCTTGTTCGCTTTCCTGGGCTTGCCCTCGCCGAGCGTTTTGGCGATGAGCGCGCTGCCGCCCGTGCCGATCATAAAGCCGACGGCGGCGAGCGCCATGATGACGGGAAAGATGAGGTTCAGCGCGGCAAACGAATTTTTGCCGACGAAGTTCGAGACGAAAAAACCGTCGACAATGCTGTAAATAGAGGTGATGATCATCATCAAAATGCTGGGCGCGACAAAGCGCAGCAGCTTTTGATACGTAAAATGATCGGAAAGGGAAATCTGCATGGAAGAGCCTCCGATTGTTTCAAAAAATATAAAAAAAGTCCGGTCACTGCTTGACCGGACGCATCCGACATCTCTCAACCGCTGCGGCTGCGGCCGCAAGTCCCCGATGACATTCAATTTGTAAACAATATTGTAGCATAAATCCGGACAAAGTCAAGTATTTGCACAAAATCTTCAAAAGCTGATTGACAAAACGCACAAACGTGGTAGAATACGATTCGGCGAAAGCCACAAGTGAATACTTCATCGAGAGTGGTTGAGGGATCGGCCCTATGACACCACGACAACCTGCCCGAAGAGGCAAGGTGCCAAATCCGACGAACGAATCGAAAGATGAGGAAGAGCAGAAAGCGCGATACTCTGTCGGTTCGACAGAGTATTTTTTGTTTTTCCCAACAACGAGAAAGGAAGAAAAAGAACCATGGCAAAACGTTTATTCACCTCCGAATCCGTCACCGAGGGGCATCCCGACAAGATCTGCGACCAGATCTCCGATGCGGTGCTCGACGCGATCCTTGAAAAAGACCCCAACGGCCGCGTGGCCTGCGAGACGACCGTCTCCACCGGCCTTGTCCACATCATGGGCGAGATCACCACGAGCTGCTATGTCGACATCCCGAAGATCGCGCGCGACGTCATCCGCGACATCGGCTACGACCGCGCGAAGTACGGCTTTGACTGTGACACCTGCGGCGTTATCACGAACATCGACGAGCAGAGCGGCGATATCGCGATGGGCGTCGACAACTCCTTTGAAAATAAGGAAAGCGGCGCGAGCGAGCTCGACAACGGCGCGGGCGACCAGGGCATGATGTTCGGCTACGCCTGCACCGAGACCCCTGAGCTCATGCCGCTCGCGATCTCCCTTTCCCATAAGATGGCAAAGAAGCTGACCGACGTGCGCAAGCAGGGCCTTGTCGACTATCTCCGTCCCGACGGCAAGACGCAGGTGACGGTCGAGTACGACGAGAGCGGCAAGCCCGTCCGCGTCGACACGGTCGTCCTCTCCACCCAGCACGCGCCGGAGGCGACGCTTGAGCAGATCCGCAAGGACATGATCGAGCTTGTCATCAAGCCGACTGTTCCCGCGGAGCTGATGGACGAGAACACCAAGATTTATGTCAACCCGACCGGACGCTTCGTCATCGGCGGCCCGCAGGGCGACAGCGGCCTCACCGGCCGCAAGATCATCGTGGATACCTACGGCGGCAGT
>ERZ791837.414-NODE-414-length-33063-cov-11.539960_pt1 | contig 33063 bp, 33 predicted proteins | sample MGYA00510292_ERZ791837 | MGnify/ENA primary metagenome ERZ791837 (study PRJEB30046, sample SAMN00715259) | human gut metagenome | study: EMG produced TPA metagenomics assembly of the A metagenome-wide association study of gut microbiota in type 2...
TTTCTATCATGAGGAAATCCGTGGGACAGAGAATACCGGAAAAAGAAATCGCTAAATTTCAGTTTGTCGAACTGACAAACCATAACAATTAAATATAAACAACAGCGTTAGAGCATTTATGTGATTGAAACATAGATGCTCTTTTTTTGTGCCTTTTGGGCAATGTATATGAATGTAACTTTAGGACATTTTGTCCAGAAGTTCAGATAAAGAAAACTAAGGAGGAACACGAGATGTGCATTAAAATGTGTATCTTATGGGTGAGAGCGCCCACAGACAGAAGCAGCAGGAAAACAAATAACAGGAGGACAGAACAATGGTCGATGAGTTGATGCAGGAGTCATTCCAAACGGGAAAGGCGATTGTGACTGTCAGCGTGGATCTGATAACAGCCATTGCGGAAGCCTGTAAATGTTCAGAAGAAAAAAAACCCGGCATGAGTGCAGAGCAGAAGGAAACGTTGCTCGGTAAGGTAGTCGATAAGGTGGTTTCCAACTACAAGGAGACGCATGGCTCGTTAAAGGATTTTAACAAAGAGGGTAAAGATGTTACTTCCATAGATGTATAATATGTACGATTCATAATCACTGGTAAAATGGTGATTGACTATATATTCAACTTCCCTTCCTTTTGAGAGGCGGGATATCCCGTCTCTCATTTTAAGGGATTGTTGTACTGTTTCAGATTTGATACAATCAAAGTTGGAAGAAGCAATGAATTTAACAAATCGGCGTTTGCAGTGGAGGATGATGAGATTGTTGGATTTGGAGATATTGATCAAACAGGCTATCTGGACAGGCTGTCTGTCCATATGAATCATCACGGTATGGGAATTACACTTAAAAACTATGTGATGGAGAAGAAAATTTCTATCGGGTTTTCCAATGAATGTTCTGGAGGTAATGTAGAAAGGGATTTGATATGATAAAAATTGTGTGGTCAATAAATGATATAAATAAATATCAAACAGGAAGCTTACCGGATGACGCAGTAAAGATAGAAACACCGCAGAGTGTTGGTGACCTGATGAAAAAAGCAGTGCCGATTGCTGCAATTCTATGCGTTTTTCTTTTTATTGCTATGCTTTGTAAAACGATTATATGCAAGACAGTTGTAATCTCACCAATATTTATTCCGGTTGGATTTGCTTTCGGTTTTTTGTCGTTAATAATTCATGAGTGGTTACATGGAATTGTTTATCCTAAGGAAGCAGATGTAACAATAGGAAGAATAAAAGGAAAGACAACATTTGTCGCATTAGCATCCTATCCATTGAAGCGAAATCGATTTATATTGATGTGCCTGTTGCCATTTGTTCTGGGATTGGTTCCATTTATATTATTTGTAATTAGTCCTGCTGAATTTAGAGTATTTAATGGATTGAATTTTGGTATGGCATGTATGGGTATGGTTTCGCCATTTCCGGATGTGTTTAATGTTCTTGTCGTTCTAAGAAATTCTGAAAAAAGCGATTCAATAATGTTCTACAAGAACGATATGTATAAGATTTCTTAAATTTCTGGTTGATTGTACAGTTGATCAGATAGGAAAATATAAATCTGGAGCTCAAAATATTTTGAAGAAAAGCACATAGTACCAGACATAGATATTGAAGAAAAGCATACGACGTCAATGGAAAGAATTTTTCAGAGATTGATATGATTAAAAGACAGATTATTTCGTTATATGAAGAAGATTTTAAGAAGATTGATGATTCTGGAAGAATTTCGGCATTGTATCATTCTATACCGGCTCAGCTTGCAAAGGATACTAGAAAATATCGGATTACAACAGCAATTGGAAAAAAAAACAATACAAAAGCAGAAGAACTGTTGTATGAATTGATTGATTCAAAAACGGTTTTACCGTGTTACAATTCTACGAATCCAAGAGTCAGTCTGACAAATACAAAAGATTTTAACAGTTATAAATTATATCTTTCTGATACGGGGTTATTTGTTACGTTATTGTTTATTGACCGTCCGGTAACGGAAAATGATGTATATGCGAAGCTGCTTTCTGATAAATTACCTGCCAATCTGGGTTATTTATATGAGAATCTTGTAGCACAGATGATTACTGCATCTGGGAGAGAATTGTTTTATCATACATGGGAAAAGAATGGGAGTACACATTATTATGAAGTGGATTTTTTAATATCAGGAGGAAGCAAGATAAATGCATTTGAAATCAAGTCTTCCGGAACAGGAAAACACGAATCAATAAAGGAATTTTCCAAAAAATTTTCCCAAAATGTGAATAAGGTATTTTTAATATCACAAAAAGATGTAGGAAGAGAAGAAAATTTATTATTGAAGCCATTTTATTTTATTCCGTTTTTAATATGATTTAATCATGTTACACGTTGATAAATCGGAATTTTCATGACAGAGGAGACCACAATGAAAAAGATATTAGTAACTGGTGGAACAACTTTTGTAAGTAAATATGTAGCAGAATATTTTGTGAATGCAGGTTATGAAGTTTATGTACTTAATAGAAATACTAAACCACAAGTTCAAGGAGTAAATCTTATTGAAGGTGATAGGCATAATTTAGGTGGTATATTAAAGAACACGTTCTTTGATGTTGTTGCTGATATAACTGCTTATAATGCTGCGGACATTATTGATTTTGTTAAAGAACTAGGCTCCTTTGGACAGTACATAATGATTAGTTCAAGTGCTGTGTATCCAGAGTATGGAGTTCAACCATTTCTTGAGGAATCAGAGAAGTCTGCAAATAAATTTTGGGGTGCGTATGGAACAGATAAAATAGAAGCTGAAAATGTCTTGCTTGAAAAAGTGAAGGATGCATATATACTAAGACCACCATATTTATATGGACCTATGAATAATGTCTATCGAGAAGCTTTTGTATTTGACTGTGCTTTAGCGGACAGAAAATTCTATTTACCAAATGATGGAAGTATGAAACTACAGTTCTTCCATGTTAAAGATTTATGTGGATTAATGGAAGTGATCATTAGGAATAAACCAGACGAGCATATTTTTAATGTTGGCAATATAGAACCAGTATCTATTAAAGAGTGGGTAACAATATGCTATAAAAGTTTGGGAAAAACACCTATTTTCGTGAATGTCAATGAGACAATAGAACAGAGAAATTATTTTAGCTTTTACAACTACGAATACTATTTAGATGTAACTCGTCAAAGCAAAATATATCCAAAAACCATATCTTTAGAAGATGGAATAAAGGATGCTGCTAAATGGTATTTGGAACATAGGACAGATGTTGGTAAAAAACCTTATTTTGAATATATTGATTCAAATCTGGTGGGAAGATAAACCGGAGTTTATCGAGCTGAAACTTTGAAGTTAGTGGAGGCAAGGCAATGCGAGATTGTGATATTCAATTTATAAAACAAATTAAAAATAGTGAAGACTTATGTGATTATTTATCGTGTGAATGTGGTGTTGATTTTGCAGAAGATGATATCCTATGTGATGATTTGAAATCACTTATAGTATGTAGTGAGTGTAATTATGATATGGAACCATTTGCGTGTGATGGTTCGGGAGGAGTGTTTGTTTTGTTAAATCAATCGTTAATAGGATATTTGGATTCCGAAGGGCAAGCAGGGATTATAGCAAATAACATTAAAGATTTTTTTAGCATTATATTAAATTGTGGTTATGTAAGTGATTGGGCAAAATTTGATTGGTTAGCTGATGAAAATACATTCATCAAAGCTTATGACGAGTTAGAGTTACCAAGAGATAAAGCATGTGTAAAATTATTTGTTGAAGAGAATGACTTAGAGAGCGAACCTGTTAAGATATATTATATTTTCAAAAAAGCTGTCTCTACACAGCCGCAACTAACGATTAAGGCAATCTCAGATGATTATGTGGATTATGAGCAATTGTTTGATTTGTAAAATTAAGGTGAAAATTTCAGTTTGCTGGATAGTTGATTAGAAAGAAAAATTGGAATATACGGAGGTGGATTATGAGATTAGATGGATTTGGATTATTTGTTGAAGATATGGCGAAAATGATTCGCTTTTATAGAGATGTTCTTGGCTTTGAGATTAAAGAAAGCGAAGACACATCAAATGTTTATCTTGTTAAGGATGGAACATTGTTTTTGCTATATGGAAGAAAAGATTTTGAAAACATGACACACAGAAGGTATGAATATATAAAAGGTCTAAATGGTCATAGCGAAATTGCGCTCTATGTTGATACTTTTGAAGAAGTTGATATGGCATACAACAATGCTATAAAAAATGGGGTAACGTCTGTATTAGAAAACTAACTTCTTCTGGTGAAATGACAGATGTTGCCATAGATATGGTAAATCATTTTATGGATGGAACGGCTTCTGATTATTGGAATGCTACATTGATAAATAAGATGGAAGAACACAGTTCAACTGAAAAATATATCACAGATATTACCAATATCATTAATTCATATATAGGTGAAAATGATGGAGATATTTCAGGATTACATTACGATGCTGATGATCGTGACAATTTACCGTTGATTAAACAGATGCGTACAAACGATGTGTATGAATCTGTATATAGTGATAAATTTTCAGGATTAGGAATTTGTGTAGATGGTTTGTATGGAAACGAGATAGAAATATCATCATATAAATTTGATGGTACAAACTATGAATATACTTTAAAATTTACAATGTATGATATATATGGATTAGATAGTGCTAATATAGAAGAAAATAAATATGTCGATAATGTATCTGGTTTTGGAATTTTAGCTGGTTTTAGAAGTTGGTATATTCTACAACATTGCAATCTCTATGGCGGTGATTATCAACCTTTCATTACTTACGCATCGTTTAAAAAAACAGTTAAAGGAAATATTAAATGAGAAAAAGAATAATCATAGGTACGACAATAGCCTTAATTATTGTATTAACCATAATTGGAATGCTGCTTTATGAATCATATCAACCGCCGGACTCCATAAAAGAAATGATAATCGACAATAAAAGCTCTTATGATGGGGTTGCTAATTTTTATTACAGCGATTTTAGAGAACAAACGGAAAATCGTGTTACATATTCTTTTATATCAGAAGATACGGTTTTTTGTTATCAGGATACAACACGCTCTATTCGTCTTGATGAAAATGTAATTAGAATGTTTCATGTTGTTGATGACAGCTATTATATAGATGATAAAGGGGTGGACAGAGTATATGTATATGATAATTTTGTTTCTCTGTGTAATGTGGATGGAAGGAAATCAATCGTTTATTCTGTAGATGGCACTAAACCAAAATGGATAGATTGTCCAGGCGATGAATCCCCCCAAATTAGGATAATTCAGATTACAAAGAATTGGTATTATATAGAGCTTGTAGAAAAAATGTGGTAGAGATATTTCCGGGGGAAATGAAAGTGTCAGGTGTAAATAAACTTTTGTTTATCTGTACCTGACACCAATGTGAACCTTATTTTATGACCATGCTATTTGCAGTATTCATGGCAAGAAGCAGAAAAGCGGAGTTTCAGATACCATTTGAACGACCAAAGATGAAAACGCTCCTGCAGAGTGTCGGAATATCCGTATGCGGGATAACGATTGCACTGGTGCTTTCAGCACTTGCAGCGTTCCTGTCCTCGGCTGGTGCGGACAGCTCGGAGGATATAACAAAATATCCGATCTGGCTTGCCATGATAGCATTTGCTATCGTGCCGGCAGTTGTGGAGAAGTTTCTTTCTTGGATTACGAAGTTCAGCAGATGCTTTACGAGTACATGTGTGAGAATGAAATCTGTAAGACGTTTCAGATCTTTGCATTACGAGATTATCTGAAAGAAAATGATACCGTCACTAAGATGGAACTCATGCGGATCCTGAATGAGAATGCCTCCAAGGATGAGAGCAACAGGTTTCAGCAGCTCATGATCACGAAGAAGAAATTGCAGGAATACTTCCCGACATTCTATACCAGATCTCAGATGGAAAAGGTGATGTTTTCACTTTTGGAAGAGTGGAAGAAGAAAAATAGTACTGGTGAGTAATGAAAATGTTGGAGTATTATAATGAAAGTACTAAAGAGTAATTGAAATATGATGCACAAAAAAGAAGAGTTGGCTCCAAAGCCAACTCTTTATTAATTGACATATTGCGTTTAAATGACTAAACTTAAAATGAAAGTTTATTTTTGCAAAGAGAGGTAACTATGTTAGAAGGCTATGTAACCGTTCAAGAGATTGCAAAAAAATGGGGCGTGTTGCCAAGGACAGTCCAACATATGTGTGTTCAGGGAAAGATAAAAGGAGTCGCAAAATTTGGAAGATCATGGGCTATTCCTCAAGATGCCCCCAAACCAACTGACAATCGGATGAAGTCCGGGAAATATGTAAATTGGAGAAAGAATCTAGGCGGTGAATCAAAAGAATAAACCGTAATGAAAAATATTTTTATAAGATCGAGGTGAGAAGACAGTGGTTATTGAATGGGCAAAGGCCGCAAATGCAGTGTACAATTTTATAAGCCTTATGATGACTGATGAGATATCTGCAGGGAAAAGCAGTATTAAGAATGTTTTTTTTGAGAGAATACACAGATACAAAATAAAAAGATATTGTCGCGATTTTTTTCGCAGAAACTATGGTACTGTTATTTCTAATCCTGTCTTCTATCGGTGGATACAAAATGACGGAACAATAGATAGACTTTTTAAGCATACAGGCACAACTCACGCAGACGTTACAGATGCAGAATACATAGATGCAGAAATTAATAGAATAAAAAAATATATTGAGCATCCGCTTGATGGAAGAGATATAACTGCAATTAGAGATTTTTTGGGTGGGCTAATAACGAAACATCGAGAATACAGGGAAAAATCTCTTTCTAGTGATTCAAAGCAAATAATACAAAACAATGATAGAAATACCAAAGAACTCAGTAATGCAATTACAGGTATAAAAGATGTACAAGATAATATTTTGGAATTAGTTGCAAACAGTAAAGGAAGCTTATCTGTAGATCAAGAATATGATATTCATCAGAAATTAAACAATAGTTTTTGGGAAGGAGATTTTGATTTACTAAGAAGTATTATACCTGCTATTAGAGAAAAGAGTAATAGTCTTGATGAGTGGGTGAACTTTGTCCTTAGCAAGGCATTGGTTGATGGAAAAAAGTATCGTACAAATTATTCGTTAAAAAATATTGATAATATAAGTATTAGAGAAGACGCTGTTAGAAAGGCAATTATTTTTTCATATTTACAGGAAGAACCTTTGGACAGTTATGATTTTTTGCTTGAAGGTGATTTAGGCGAACTTGTTTCTAAAATGCAAACAGGTGACGCGTGGCTTTTTGATGAAAAAAAGGAAGTAAGAAATAATGTTGATTGCTATACATTGACACCTTTTACTTCACTGAAAAGTGAGAGTGAAACAGTGAAAATTTTGCAAACTATAAAGGCTTTTAGAATGCAGGTGCCGGGGGCCGAAAATGTAATCGATGCTATTAATGGCAATCGATATAATTATTTGACCACCTTATTAAAAGATGCACGTCATTATACAGAGGGTATAGCAAGATGTACGACTGATGCTGAAGCAGTTGAGTTATCTGTAAAAACAACGGATTCCTTATGGGGAAAAAAGGATTTATATAGTTTGACAGGGGTCAGCATACAAAAAATATATTGGAGAACAATTATTCAAGCCTTTTCTATTTCAGAGAAAGAAAGGCTGTCAGAAGTTATTCAGAACATCCCCAATAGTATACATGAAGAATTGTCTGAATGTATTTTGATTGCACGTATTAAATGTAGAGATATAGAGCGCAACGAGTTTTTGGAGTTATGGAGAAAAAACCGAAATTATGACATCCTAAATGCATATCTTATTAACTTCAAGGCTTCAGATGCTAAAAGCATAGTTGCTGATTTTATTCCAGAGGCAATGGAGTCACCAGAGGTAGTTCTGAATTTGGTTGATCTATTCTTTAGGGATGGTGATGATGAAGAAGCGGAGGCAATACTAAACTCATATAAATCAACCTGTGATGATTATGCAGAGTATTATATTGATATTTATCGACTCTCAAAGGATAAAAAAGATGTTGACATATTAGAGGATAGGTGGATACACCAGAATCTAAAATATTTGAGCATGCTATCCGACAGTACGATAGCGCATATTTTTTATGATTGTAAGAAATATGAGATGTGTCTTAATGTGCTGAAATCACTTGAGATAAAAGGTGTTGTGAATTATGATCTTCGCAAATTATATGCATTTGCACTAATTAATGCAAAAAAATACATTGAAGGCCTATCTGCCTTAAATAATCTTATGCCTGAAGGTAAAGATGATCTCTCTGTTATTAGAAATATTTTATATTGTTCTTTGGGCCTTCAGCGAGAAGTGTCGGAGGAGGTTATGAATGCGGCCGATAAATTGAAGACACCAGAGTTAATGCTTTATCTTGGGGCAATTTATGAACAACGTAACGACATTCAAACTGCAAAAAAATATTATTGGAAGACGCTACTCGCCAATTCTGATGATAAATCCAAAATATATGGAGTTTATTGGGCGTTTTCAATAAAACATCTGTATGGAGACATAAAACCAGATGTCACAGATGAAGGAACCTGTATTATAGCTAAAAGAACTGATGGAGATGATACAGTTTCACTTGGCATTTTAGGAAAGGAGTATGTAGATTCAGAGTTAAATGTAGAGAATATCAACGTTTTTTCTACCGATAACGCTATAAAAAATGGATGGCTTAATAAAATAGTTGGTACAAATATAGATTTTAAAGGAAAGACATACATAATAAAACAGATTATTACTATGGATGCATGTTTTTCTTCATTATGCTGTCAGAAGCTTGTTAAAACTGGTGCTGCAAAAGCTTTTACTCTTCCAACAGATGTTTCCCTTGAGCAGGCTAGAAATTCTTTTATTGATTTTTTCAAGTCTAATATGCCATCAGTGAATAAGTCAAATGAATTGATTAATGACTATAAAGACTTATCTAAGCTACCACTAACATTACATGGATTATTCATGCATGACCGCTCTAATTATATTGTTGCTGTGTATAGTCTGCTAAAAGAATCATCTATCGTAACAAGAGAATGGATTACTTATGAGAAAAACGATGAAATAAAAGAAACAAAAGGGTATATGCTAACATTCTCGTCGTTAATTTTACTGTTTTTGCTGAAAGTACCGGCCGAGCTTTTAGAGAAGAATAAGGTATTTATTCCGAAGTCTATGTTAATAGAGATAAGAAATGAAAAGGACGAGGTTATCTCAGAAAAAAAACGTGGTGATGGAGGTTCTATTACAGTAATTGATGATCACATTCAAGTGTATATGGATTCCGAGGAAACAAAACAAGAATTGATGACGTATGCTATCGATTTATTGGATTATGCGGAGAAAATACCTGTTATAGACAGTAAAAAAGATTTTGTAACTGCGCTAAACCCGGAAGTAGATCTTCGAGATTTTTTGGGTACGCCAGATTTGGATGCACTTTCTATATGCGAAGAATATGGTTATTCCCTTGTTTCTTTTGAAGTATGGCTTTCAGATATAAATATGATTTCAAAAGGTAAAAGTGTAACAATTATTGAATTCTTAAATGAGATTGAAAAAGATGACCTGATATATATGAGGTGCCTAGTAAATTTACAAGACTTTCGTATGATGAACGTGCTTGATGCAGCTAGCCTCAATAGGATCATGAACTCAGATAAGAAAGAAGTATATGATGAGTGGGGACGCCTTTTAACAGCGCTTGAAAAGCAGGATGGATACTATAAAGATTGGCTTAGAGAACACCTCACTCATATCAATCAGAAATATCAAGAAATAAGAAAAAAAGATAAAGAGTTAAATGATGCGGAAAGAGATTTTTACGTTTTATTAATGAAATTGCTTGAGAGAGAAATACATGTAAGCACAGGGACGTTGCATGATGATGAAGGAAATCCGGTTATTAGAACATATATGAGGGTGTTTGATAAAAGAAGTCAAAGCTATTTGGAGGATCTGGATCAGATATTTGATACTGTATTGAAGGTTGACTTCTCTGTAATGGAAGATGATGGGGAAAAGGATTAGAAAAATGGTGGCATAAGCAGATGGGGTCAGCAATTCGCTGACCCTTATATTTACCTTGACATGTAGTCATTGACCACATATAATAAAGATAGAAACGCACGCATTGACTACATTGAGGAGGCGCCTATGAAGAAGGAAATATATAACCTCGAAGGAATCGAGATTGAAGTAGAAAAGTATGACAAAAACGACAAGGATGCTGAGCGTCGTCGCCTGGCTTATTGTTTCAGAATGATCAGGGAAAAGTCCGGTATGAGCAGGACTGATTTTTCTGTGTGGTTGGGCGTACCTTATCGGACCATGCAGGAATGGGAACTTGGACGGAGAGCGATGCCCGAGTATGTTTTACGCTTGATCGCTTATAAGGTGATGAATGAGCTGCGTGAAGGGAGGATTGGTTGATATGTTTGTTTTAAGAAAAATCCTGAAGCTTTTGCTGTTGCCGGTTGCTTTTGTTTTGTTCTTTACGAGGTGGGCATTGGAAACTTCAGTGAATCTGACAGAATGGGCAGTGGGGTTGCTTACCTTGATAGTTGAGGCAGCTATTATCTATAGCATCGTTATCCATAGGTGGGGGAATCTGTTTCTTTATTCGCTGATATTTGCAGGTATCATGGCTATACTGATGGCGGTGGTTGTTGTACAGGATTTTTGTGATGCCATGCTTGATAAAATTAGCATGCTATAATGATAATAATTTAGTAGTGAAAAATCTGATGATTCATGAGGTGATTTGCAATGAGAATCTAAAATACAAGAAGGAATATGGAGAAGATGGCCATGTTAATGGATCTTCATATGGCATCATCTACAGTTAATACAGTTCTTACAAATATGATTAACGAAAATTCTATGATACCTTCCGATATAGATAAGTTAAGGACCGAGGCAATTAAACTGCAGAGCCAGATGAAAAATACTTCAGTTGATAAGATTATGATGATGCTTATGGTGGAGGGTATGATAGCACCTTACATAGGAAATGATGCAAGGAACAGAATGGAGTGTTTGCGTCAATAACTCAAAAAAGCACTTGACAAAACGCTTCATGGGGCACGGATAAGGACTTTGAACCATACACGGATCCGGTGAAGTGGAATAACATTCCGCTTACGGCAACGGAGTGGCTGAGAATGACAAGACCGGAGCACCCGAAGTATGACAGAAACAAAAAATATACTGATAGTCGGAGGTTCCGGCGCAGGTAAGAAAAGAGGATTTGTGAAACCGTCTCTTATGCAGATGCAGTGCTCTTATGTAGTTACTGATCCGAAGGGAACAGTGCTTGAAGAAGTTGAAACCATGCTAAAAAGAGGAGCATGGGATCTCGACGAAAAGGGCAATAAGATTCCGAAGGTAGGTAAGGACGGAAAAGTTGTTAAGACAAAATCCGGTAAGGTGGTCTATAAGAGAACACCGTACAAGATAAAGGTATTCAACACAATCAACTTTGCCAAGTCAATGCACTATAATCCGTTTGCATATATTCACACAGAGCAGGATGTTCTTAAATTTGTGAATACTCTCATAGCAAACACTAAGGGTGAAGGTGCGCAGAGCGGAGAAGATTTCTGGGTGAAAGCTGAAAGGCTTTTGTTCACGGCGTATGTGGCATACATCGTGAAATACTGTAAGAAGAGCGAGAAAAATTTTGTCTCGCTTTTAGCCATGATAGATGCGTCAGAGACGAGAGAAGAATATGAGGATTTTGAGAATGCCATTGACCTGATGTTTAAGGACATAGAATTTGGTAATGAGGAAGAGGGCATGGAAGCTGATCCGGATTCTTTTGCAGTACGACAGTATCATAAATATAAGCTTGCGGCTGGTGTAATAAGATGAAAGAGACTTTTTAGTACCTTAACAGATTAAAGATTCTCTTTGAGCTTATTACTTTTGGCTCAAATACAGAGGAAAGGAGCAGAACATGAGTAGTGAGAAAATAATTGTATTATATGAACGATTAAGCCGAGAGGATGAGAACCTTGGGGAGTCGTACAGTATATCAAATCAAAAGAAGCTGCTGGAAGATTATTGCAGAGAAAAAGGGTGGACCAGGTTCAGGCACTTCACTGATGATGGTATATCCGGCACAACCTTTGACAGACCATCCTTTAAGGCTATGATACAGCTTGTGGAAGATGGAGAAGTGGAAACCATTATTCTAAAGGATATGAGCCGGTTAGGGCGGGATTATCTTGTGGTAGGTCAGCTCCGGGAGTTCTTTCGCAAAAAGGGAGTTCGTCTGATTGCAATTAACGATAATCATGACAGTTACAATGGAGATGACGATTTCCTTGTATTCAGGGATGTTATGAATGAAATGTATGCCAAGGATATCAGCAAAAAGATAAAATCCACATTCAAATCCAAGGGAAAATCCGGAAAGCATGTGGCAAGTGTTACACCATACGGATACCTGAAAGATGAAAATGACGGAAACCATTGGATTGTGGATGAAGAAGCTGCCGAAATTGTGAGGCTGATATTCAAATGGACTATTGATGGGCTGGGTCCTTATCAGATAGCAAAACTTCTGCAGGAGAAAAAAGTGGAAATACCGGCAGTGCATATGGCACGCTTCGGGCAGGGGAATAACAGAAACAAGAAAGTGAAAGACCCTTATGGATGGGGTTCTTCTACAGTAGTCGGGATATTGAAGAAAAGGGAATACTTAGGTCACACGGTCAATTTTAAAACACAGAAGCATTTTAAGGATAAAAAGAGCCATTATGTATCAGAGGACAACTGGGTAATATTTGAGAATACGCAGGAGCCGATTATTGACCAGCAGACCTTTGATACAGTGCAGAAATTACGGGAAAATGTAAGGAGATACCCGGACGGATGGGGAGAGCATCATGTTCTTACCGGTCTTATGTATTGTGCTGACTGTGGTGCAAAAATGTATGTGCACCGGACAAGCAATGGAAAGAGGATTGCCCAGTATACCTGTTCTGCTTATACCAAGGTACCTTGCGGAACATTGTGCAAGACACAGCACAGGATTAACGAGTCAGTGGTGCTGGAACTGATAGGAGACACACTCAGGGCAATCTTTGAATATGCAAAGTATGACCGGAGCGAGTTCATAGACACCATAACAATGGCACAGTCAACACAGGAGGATGCAGAGGTAAAAAAGGTCAGGGCAAGAATCGCAGTGGCTGGAAATCGCTGTGAGGAGCTGGAGAAGCTAATCTGCCGTATTTATGAGGACAATATTCTCGGCAAACTACCGGACAGCAGATATGAGGTTCTTGATAAGCAGTATGCCAGGGAAAAAGCGGAGCTGGATGCAGAGATTAAGGAGCTGGAAGCGAAGCTCACAGAATATGAGAAAAGCAGAAATTCTGCCGGCAAGTTTATTGCACTGATTGATAAATACGAGAAGTTCGAGGAACTGACACCGGCAATGGTAAATGAATTTGTTGATAAGGTGCTGGTGCATGAAAGAGACAGAAAGGGGAGCATCCAAACCACGCAGGAGATTGAAATCTATTTCAATTTTGTTGGTCGGTATGTTCCACCGGCAATGATGACAGAACCTACTGCTGAAGAGCAGGCTGAGATTGACCGGATTAACAGAATCAAGGACAGGAGACATCAGCAGTATTTACGAAGAAAAGAAAGTGGATGGCAGAGGAAATATGAAGAGCGTGTAAAAAATGAAAAGCGTGCAAAAATGCAGGCAATGAAAGAAGAAATCCGCAGGCAGGACAGGGAGAACGGAGTCTATGCAACGGCAGGCAGTCTTGCATTGGAACCGACGATTGGAATGCCTGAATAGGATTTCGCAGAAAGCACTTGAGAGAAGTCTTGGGTGCTTTTTTCATGCTCAAATTTCCGCAGGAAATGCAGGGCAACCGGAGAAGTTGAACTGTGTTATCCGTCCTGTGGGATGACAGATTTCAACTCCTTCGGAGCAGAGTACAGAGGTGCAACCTTTGTCGGAGTTGAGAGGCAGAGCCTTCATCAGGTCAAGGGCAGAAGCCCTGCCCAGTTTATTGTCGTAGCGACAATAAGTACTGGGTATTACTTGCCGCAAACGCAAGGGTTTATCGGCTCCGCCATCAAAAAAACAAAACAGTGGAGAGGAGAGAAAAGACAATGAAAGCTTCAAGGCATAATGGCAGAAGTGGAAAGCATGGAGTCTATGATGTAAAGCATAATGACAGGGATTTTGATGTGGAGCACAGTGAACATATTGATTCGGAAAGAACAAAGCAGAATGTTTACTGGGACTGCTATCAGGGTTACAGTTTTGCGGGCAGTTCCCAAGAGAGGCAGTTTAATTTTACAGAAATTGAGCGTGCCTATTACTATGAGCATTATTCAGATTTTGTGGATGCACAGAATGAGAGGAATGAGCAGGCAAGGCATCCGGAGAGAAACAGAACGATTGATGATGTACTGAAAAACAATAAGACCTGCCCGGAAGAAAGCGTGATACAGCTTGGCAATATAGACCATGCGGTTACACCGGATGTGCTAGCTAAGGTATCGGCAGAGTTCTTTGACGAGTTCAATAAAAGATATGGCTCCCACATTCATATATTGGACTGGGCACTGCACCTGGATGAGGCAACCCCGCATATTCATGAGAGGCATGTATTTGACGCAAAAAACAAATATGGAGAATTATGTCCCCAGCAGGATAAGGCACTGGAAGAGCTTGGCTTTGAACTGCCTGACCCAGCAAAAAAGAAAAGGAAATACAATAACCGGAAAATGAACTTTGATGCAGAATGCAGAAAATTGTTTTTGGAGATAGCACAGAGAAACGGAGTGCAGGTGGAGTGTGAGCCGGTTTATGGTGGTGCAGGCTATCTTGAAAAGCAGGACTTTATAATTGAAAATCAGAAAAAGCGAATTGCAGAGAAGCAGGCAGTTCTGGATGAGATTACCATGAGAGTTTTGGATATGGAGAATTTTGTGGAACAGGTAGCTGAGGATGCCTATGAAAAAGCGTGTGAGGCAGTATCTGATACAATGGCAGAGCAGACCAGGGCGGAAGATATTGAGGAGCTTCGCAGATATAAAAAGTGGCTGACCTCGGATGAGAGAAAGACACCAAAGGACAAGCGGGATTTTGTCGGAAGGTGTCTTGATAATTTGGAAAACAGGCTCAGGGGCATGGCACAGAAAGTAGCCGGGAAAGTAATGGAAACATTGCAAAATCCACGCATAAAGGAGCAAAAGAAGTCTGAGGTAAAGGAACATGCAAGGAAGTCAGTCCGTGCCCTTCTTGAGGCAAACAGGAAGCTTGTAGAGGAGCAGAGAGCAAAGGTGGCAGAAACACCAGCACACAAAAAAGCAAGGGGAGAGGAATTGGGATAAGCATGAATGTATTTGCAGTAGTGAAAGAAAATGTCACTGCAAGGCAGGTGGCTATGCAGTATGGCATCAAAATCAACCGGAGTGGGCTGGCTTGTTGTCCGTTTCATAAAGACAAGACTCCCAGCATGAAGATTGATAAGAGATACTATTGTTTCGGCTGTGGAGATACCGGAGATGCGATAGATTTTGTGGCAAAATATTTCGGGCTTGCACCAAAGGAAGCTGCAATGAAGATTGCATCTGACTTTGGACTGAATTATGACGCAACCAACCGGGCACCACCGAAAAAGATGGCACCAAAGAAAACACCGGAGCAGATACTGGATGAAGAGCAGAAGCAGTGTTTTTGTGTTCTGTCAGACTATTATCATCTGTTAAGGAAATGGAAAACAGAATATGCACCGAAGAGCATGGATGAGGAATGGCATCCCTGCTTTGTAGAAGCTCTGCAGAATATCAGTAAAGTGGAATATCAGCTTGATACTCTCCTTGAAAAGGATATCCCTGACAGAGCTTCTGTTGTTTCTGACATTGGAAAGGGGGTGAAGTCGATTGCAGGAAGAATTGAAGAGTATCGGAGAAGTCAGGGCGATGCTGGAGAGCACAGAAAAGGGAGAAGTCAGGAAAACAGTCGGTAACTATCGTCTGATTTTGATGAATGACCCTAATCTGCAGGGTGCATTCCGTCTGAACATGTTTACGGATAAAATCGACATTACAAGGGATTTGGGATGGTATCGTGAAAGCGACAGCCTGACGGATGTTGATTTGAAATTCCTTGTTGTCTACCTTGAAAAGCATTATGGATTATCCAACGAAAAGCGGATTGAGGATGTGATAAAGGTCGTGGCAAATGAAAACAGATACCATCCGGTTCTTGACCGCATCAATTCCATAACATGGGATGGCAGGGAGAGGATACGCTATGCACTGCATCATTTCTTAGGGGCAGAGGTCAGTGAGTACACCTATGAGGTAATGAAGCTTTTTATGATAGGGACGATAGCAAGAATTTCATGCCCGGGCATCAAGTTTGAAGTAATGCTCTGCCTGGTAGGTGGTCAGGGAGCCGGTAAATCCACTTTTCTGCGTTTCCTTGCCATGGAAGATGACTGGTTTACGGATGACTTGAAGAAAATGGATGATGATAATGTATACCGAAAAATACAGGGGCATCTGATTATAGAGTTCCCTGAAATGGTGGCAATTCTCAATGCCAAGAATGTGGAAGATACCAAGTCCTTTATGAGCAGACAGAAAGACACTTACAAGACCCCATACGACAGGCATCCCAAAGACCACAAGAGGCAGTGCGTGTTTGCCGGTTCATCAAATTCGCTGGATTTCCTGCCTATGGACAGGTCGGGAAACCGAAGATTTCTGCCTATTCTTTGCAATATGGAAGAGGCGGAAACTCATATACTCGATGATGAAAAGACATCAAGGGAATATATCGACCAGATGTGGGCAGAGGCTATGGAAATCTACAGGAGTGGCAAATGCCAGCTGAGGCTTCCGAAAGAGATGGAAAAAGAGCTTTGTGAGTATCAGAAGCAGTTTATGCAGGAAGATACCAAGAAAGAGCTGATTCTTGACTATTTGGAGCATTACGAGGGAAGCATGGTATGTTCAAGGCAGTTATATTCTGAGGCATTGGGAAATGACGGAAATCCGGCACAATGGGAAATTCGTGAGATTAATGACATTATGAATAACTGCAGTGATTGGATTGCCTTTAGTAATCCAAGACATTTTCCTGAACCATACCGCAGGCAGAAAGGATGGGAGAAGCCTGACAACAGAGGTCAGGATTTTCAACCGATAACCAAGGAGCAGATGGAGCAGTTATCATTGCCACCGGAGTGGATGGAGAGATAAATGCCTGATAGGTTGTCGGCTGGTTGTCTATCCCGTTGCCAACCCCGTTGTCGGTTCTATGTTCTATAAAACCTTATATTTACTATGTTTTTAAGGGATATATATAGTTCTGACAACGAAAGCAACGGAATATTTGAGAAAAAGTAAATTTAGGAAAAGTAACTATAAATAAAAGGAATTGAGAGTTTTTAGAGGTCGGTTGTCAGCTTCCGGTTGTCAGCTGAAAGAGGCTCTTCCTTACCAGGCAGACATAAAGGAGAACACAAATGGAGAATAGAAAATCACACACACCGGTAGCACTCAGAAAGCAGATAGGTGGCACAATGTATGTTGTGAGAGTGCATTTCAATGAGGATGCCGAAGAAAGCATGAAGGACAAGATAAAGAGGCTGATTGAGAATGATGTTAGGGCAAATCAGCATACGGCATAGGTAGAAAAGCATATGGAAAACTTGCATATATTGTGGTATAATTAGTATGTTCAATAAGAGCGAAAAATAAGAATATTCTTAACAGATGAATTTATGGAAGGGGGAATTTATCATGAGGAAGAATGTAAAAATCATTGTTGGTGTCGTTGTGCTTATTCTTGTACTCGTTGTTGGTTCTTTTGTAGGACTCATAATTAACCGTACCAACGACCATAAATTTGGGAGATATGTATCAACGGAAGGTCCTTGGGGAATGACTGCCACCTGGGTATCGGAGGACAGTGCCAGTTATCTTGTCTGCAAGAAGGAAAACGATGAACCGTTTGCCAATGTTACAGCCTATTTTCAGGGTGTGGACGGTTGGCAGGCCTATGAGTTGAATAGCATCGATAGAATTGTTTATCTGGACATTGTAAAAGATGGCGTTGTTGTTGACGGCACCAGCGGCTATATGAAATTTGATGGAACTACATTTACTATTACAGATCTGGACAAAGATACCTTTGGTGCAGATGAATTTCATTATGTCATTACCGATAAGGAGTTCAGTCCCGAATAAAGTGTCAAACCTATTCCAGTTTGGGCATGAGGTTGCCGAAAATCAAAAGTGAATAAAAATGACTTTATAGCCATTGTGGAGAAATCTACAGTGGCTTTTTTCATGCAATGAAATGTATGGGTACTAAAAAGTCTTTGACATTTTGTTTCAGGTAAGACAGCCAAGAGTATATTGGTTTCCTGTGGTGCGAGACTTGCACCATTTGGGTTATATTGCCGCAAGACATATCTAATACATATCTGTTTTCTGACATCTGTTGTTCCATATCCCAGCACCTCCATAATAGTAGTTATTCCTATTATAGATGGATATTACATACAAAACAATGAATAAAATGATACAGAATATGCATTATATGCGTGACTTTTTCCTGGCTTTAGTTTTATATTTCCGACTTTCTGGTTTTCCGATATTCCCTCGGAGAAAATCCCTTCAGCTTATGAAATAATCGGCTGAAATAGAGCTGGTTATCGTAGCCTACAATCTTAGATATTTCATTGATGGAATAGTTGGTTGTCTCAAGCAAGACCTGTGCGTTGTTGACACGGAGCGCAACAATAAACTGCATAGGAGTAGAACCCGTGAACTTCTTGAAGCTTCGTATGAACCAACTGACGCTCATCCCCTTGGATGTCGCATACTCTTCTATATTGATATCACGGTTATAATTTTCGTTAAAATATGTCACGGCGGTATCCATCTCGTGGTCGAGATATTCATTTTTTAAAACATGCTCTCTGGTAAGCTCACGTTGGAATATGATCAGAAGATGACGGAGCAATAATGTGAGCATTTCTTCGTAGTTATCCTGACAACGTTGTAATTCTATAATAATTTTCTTAAATATACGCTCATATTCCATGGATGTACCAACCGGGAATATTCTCTCGTTATCTGGGAAACCATATTTTCTTAGGATATTTTTTACATCACTTCCAGTAAAATGAATCCAGTAGACTTCTGTCTTATCTTCCCCATAGTATTCATATTTCTGAAGCTCTTTTGGACGGAATATGACAATGTTACCAGCGGGAACAATTGTTTCGTTATCAACAGTATCAAAATGAAAATGTCCGCATCCGGCTGCAATATATATAATCTGAAAATCAACACGTCCTCTTGGGCGATAGGTTGGCATCTTTGGTTGCTCAGACAAACGATAGATTCCGCAGCTACCGACAATCAGTGGTCGGCTTTTATCCTTAAAATCCATATGTGAATGGCTCAAATAACCGGTGTTCATGTACATAGGGCAGCACTCCTTTCACTCGATACAATAATCACGATTTCTTCGTTCTTCGAACTCTCGAAATCGTGCCAGCCATGCGCACTCCGGACTATCGTCCTGCGTGCTTATGACTGTTTACCCATCAAATAGAAAAGTGTCCGATGCTGCAAGCAGTTCGTCCACTTTTCTGCTTGATGGGATTATTGTATCATTTTGTGCATATTTTGTCCATTCTAGTTTATAGACATAAGAAATGGATTAAGGTAATATAAATCTAACAAAAACGAGAAGGAAAAAAAGCAGACAGTAAGGAAAAAACTGTTAGCAGGGTTACAAGCAACAAAAAAGTGTATAAACTGTATGAATTAAGGAGGATTATTTATGATAGTACCACGTTATTATGAGGACTTAAGTGTATTACATGACAATACGATGCCGGCGAGAGCTTATTACATGCCGGCTTCCAAGCGGATGGATGACCTGGTAGAGCACAGAGAGCTGTCAGACAGAATGCAGCTTTTGAATGGTACATGGAAGTTTCAGTATTTTGACAGCATCTATGATATGAAGGATGCCTTTTATGAGGATGGTTATTCGGTTGAGGGCTTTGACGAGATCAAAGTTCCGAGTGTATGGCAGATGGCAGGTTATGATACACACCAATACACAAATATCCGTTATCCATTTCCGTTTGATCCGCCATATGTGCCACAGGATATTCCATGTGGAGCTTATGTGCATACCTTTGACTATGCAAAGGATACTGCAGCACCAAAGGCATATCTTAACTTTGAAGGTGTGGATAGCTGCTTTTATGTATGGTTAAACGGCACCTATGTAGGCTACAGTCAGGTGAGCCACATGACCAGTGAGTTTGATGTGACAGACGTATTGCGGGAAGGAGAGAACCGGATTTCCGTGCTTGTGATGAAGTGGTGCGACGGTTCGTACCTTGAAGATCAGGACAAGTTTCGTATGAGCGGAATCTTCCGTGATGTGTATATCTTAAAACGTCCGGAAAAGGGAATCCGTGATTATCGCATTACAACACAATTAGATTCAGACATTGCAAGGATAAATCTTACAGCAGCATTTTACGAGCCGACAGAGGTTCGGGTAAAGCTCGAGGATAAGAATGGAGCAGTTGTTTCCGAGGGTGTTATTTCCGAGAGTGGAGAATCGACTTTTGAGATTGTAGATTATACACTCTGGAATACAGAGAATCCGTATCTGTATACGATTATTCTGGAGACGGAGCAGGAAGTAATCGTAGACCATATAGCACTCCGCAAGATCGAGATCAAGAATCAGGTAATCTACTTAAATGGACAGAAGATTAAATTCCGTGGTGTGAACCGCCATGACTCCGATCCGGTCACCGGATTTACAATTAGCATGGAGCAGATCAAGACAGACCTTACCCTGATGAAGCAGCACAACTTCAATGCCATTCGTTCCAGCCATTATCCAAATGCACCATTTTTCTATGAAATGTGCGACCGCTATGGATTTATGGTGATTGACGAGGCAGATATCGAAGCACACGGACCATTTATGCTGTATCGAAAAGAGGATACGGATTACAACCGCTTTAAGCGTTGGAATGAGAAGATAGCAGATGATCCGGTATGGGAAGCTGCGATTGTTGACCGTGTGAAGCTGATGGTGGAGCGTGACAAGAACCGGTTTTGTATCGTGATGTGGTCTATGGGAAATGAAAGCGCTTATGGCTGCAACTTTGAGAAGGCACTGGCATGGACAAAGGGATTTGATCCGGAACGTATCACGCAGTATGAGAGTGCCAGATACCGCAATTACGATGTAACCTATGATTACGGGAATCTTGACTTATACAGCCGTATGTATCCGGCACTTACTGAGATAGAGGAATATTTGGAAAAGGATGGCAGTAAACCATTCCTTCTGGTGGAATACTGCCACAGTATGGGAAATGGCCCCGGAGATTTTGAAGATTATTTCCAGATGATACAGGCAGAGGATAAGATGTGCGGTGGTTTCGTATGGGAGTGGTGCGATCATGCAATCGCCCATGGTGTAGCCGAAAATGGCAAGACGATCTATGCCTATGGCGGCGATCATGGCGAAGTAATCCATGACAGCAACTTCTGTATGGATGGTCTGGTATATCCGGACAGAAGGATACACACCGGACTTTTGGAGTACAAGAATGTATACCGCCCGGCAAGAGTAGTATCGTATGATGCAGCAAGTGGAGAATTAGTGCTTCACAACTATATGGATTTTGATGATCTGAAGGATTATGCAGAGATTACCTATGAGCTGTCACAGGATGGGCTTGTAATCGGGAAGGGGAAGCTTTTCGAAGTATCCATTTTACCGCATTGTGATGGAAGCACAACTTTAAAGCTTTCAATTCCGGAGAATGGAAAGGTATATCTGAAGCTGTTCTATAAGCTGAAGAAGGACATCCCGCTTCTTTCCAAGGCGTATGTCTTAGGCTTTGATGAGATAGATGTAAGCAGTAAGGGTGCAAAGAATCAGCAGGCAGTAGGCTGGCTTACAAAGAAAGTGACTGATACGGGTATTCAGGTGCAGGAAAATGATACACAGATCAACATAAATGGACGAGAGTTTTTCTATAGGATCAACAAACGGACAGCACTCTTTGACAGCTTAACATTTGCAGGCAGAGAATATCTCAATCTCCCGATGGAACTGAATATCTGGAGAACACCGACTGATAATGATATGTATATCAAGGCGGAGTGGAAGAAAGCACACTACAATGAAGCATATACAAGAGCATATAAGTCAGAGGTGATTCAGGGAAAGCATGGAGTAACAGTTGTAAGTCAGGCTTCGGTTGTAGCTCCAACCGTGCAGAAGATTCTTGATGTGACGCTCACATGGACGATTGACGCAGCTGGAAGAATTGGAGCGGATATCGCAGTGAAAAAGGATGAGGAGTTCCCGGATCTTCCAAGATTTGGTGTGCGGATGTTCTTAGATAAGAAGCTTACAGATGCAGGGTTCTTCGGTATGGGACCGCAGGAAAGCTACCGGGACAAGCATAGAGCAGCAAGCCACGGATTGTATCGTCTGAAGGTTTCCGATATGCATGAGGACTATATCCGCCCACAGGAAAACGGAAGTCACTACGACTGCGATTATGTGGAGCTTGGCAACAGCCAGTACGGTATCACTGCCGTTGCAGAGGAAGATACATTTTCATTCAATGCGTCCTTCTATACACAGGAGGAGCTGGAAGAAAAGGCACATAACTATGAACTGATAGAATCGGACAGTACGGTATTCTGTCTTGATTATGCACAGAATGGAATAGGCTCTAACAGCTGCGGACCAGACGTGTTAGAAGCATACAGATTTGATGATAGATTATTCCGGTTCCGGTTTACACTGGTTCCGTATGTGAAAGGATAATGATGTGACTGTTTGACACATGAAATTCTAAACATGATTAAGATGAGGAGTGATTCTATGGAAGAAAAAAAGTATTTAAAATGGTATAACAAAGTCGGATACGGATCCGGCGATATAGCAGGAAATGTAGTATATGCATTTTTAACATCCTTTGTGATGATTTATCTGACGGATTCAGTCGGACTTGCAGCAGGTATAGTAGGTACGCTGATCGCAGTTTCCAAACTGTTTGACGGATTTACAGACATTTTCTTTGGCTCGATGATTGACAAGACACACAGCAAGATGGGTAAGGCGAAACCGTGGATGCTTTACGGCTACATTGGATGTGCGATTACACTGGTATGTTGTTTTGCGGTTCCTACAAGCTGGGGAAATACAGCACAATATGCATGGTTCTTTATTGCATATACATTGTTAAATGGTGTGTTCTATACAGCAAATAATATTGCGTATTCTGCACTTACTTCTTTGATTACGAAGAACAGTAAAGAGCGTGTGCAGATGGGATCTTATCGTTTCATCTTCGCATTTTCTACAAGCCTTTTGATCCAGTCTGTAACCGTAAAATTTGTTGATTACTGCGGTGGAGATGCAGCAGCATGGAGAATGGTAGCAATCATCTATGCAATTGTCGGTCTGATTGTAAATACAATCTCAGCGTTCTCCGTAAAAGAGCTTCCGGAGGAGGAGCTTAACGAGGGAGAAGTAAAAGGAGATGAAGAAAAGTATGGACTGGTTCAGGCATTTAAGCTTCTTATAAAGAACAAGTATTATATGATGATCTGTGGAACATATATTTTACAGCAGCTTTATAGTGCCATGATCGGTGCTGGTATCTACTACATGACATGGGTATTGAAGAACAAGAATCTTTTTGGTCAGTTCGCCTGGGCGGTGAATATCCCGCTTATTATAGCTCTTATCTTTACTCCGACACTCGTTGGCAAGTGGAATGGTATGTACAAGCTGAATCTCAGAGGATATATCATTGCCGTTATTGGTAGAGCGTTGGTTGTTGTAGCAGGATATATGGGAAGTATTCCTCTTATGCTGGCATTTACAGCCCTTGCAGCACTTGGACAGGGCCCATGGCAGGGAGATATGAACGCAGTGATTGCTTCTTGTTCAGAGTATACTTATCTGACACATGGAAAGAGAATTGACGGAACTATGTATTCTTGTACATCACTGGGTGTAAAGATTGGTGGAGGAATCGGAACTGCAGTATGTGGCTGGTTATTAGAGCTTAGTGGTTATGTCGGAAGAAATGCAACACAGCCGCAGTCAGCACTTGATATGATGCAGTTTATGTATTTATGGTTGCCATTGATCTTTGATGTGTTAATTATGATTGTTCTTTCCAGAATGAACGTGGAAGCTGTAAATGAAAAATTGAAAGCTGAAAAGGGAATTAAGTCTGATGAAGTAACAGACGCAACAGAGTATTAAGGTTTATATGTAATGAAAAGCATTGTCTAATTGAACATTCGAGAAAGGCAATGCTTTTTGTGCAAGAAGGTGTATATTTTGAAGGCGAAGACAATAATAGAGACGATTAACGGGAGAATGTTCATTCTATCGTGCAAAAGTAAATCGGAATTGTCTTTACAAAGGTTTTAGAGGATGCAGGCTTTTATAAACGAACACCAGATGGAATTGCTGTATTCAATAGATTTATTGATAATTTATAAAAAGGACCATTTCATTTTTGTGAAATGGTCTGCAAGCTAGGTATTCAGTTTTCACAAAGCAGTCCTTTTAGTATTTTATGCATGATATACATGTTCAAAGTAATCAGCGTAGAATACTAAAAGGTTGTTCATATAATTCTTAAACTTGTTCATAATGCGTATCTCCTTTCCTTATTTACAAGCTGATTATAGAATAAATACAATGTGATTGCCTGCCAAATCGAAAGAAAAAGTAGACAAATCTTGCAAAGGGGGCGTAACCAATGCATTTATCATTTGTTGATACAAAAGAAGAAATATTAGCTTTAAAAAGAAAATCAAAGCATGTTGCTCCGCATTTACATAATGCATTGGAGATCGTATGTGTGACAAATGGAACACTGGAGCTGGGAGTTGGACAAGAGTTATACCACATGGAAAAGGGAGATATTGGTTTTGTATTTCCTGATACTATCCATCATTATCAGGTTTTCTCTTCGGGAGTGAATAAGGCGGTTTACATTATTTCTCCACCATTTGCGATTGGAAAATATGCTGATATTATACAGACGATGGCACCGGATTACCCAATCATAAAGGCAGAAATGGTGGAGCCAGAAGTATACCGGGCAATTAATGCCATCTTAGATACAGACCACATGGATATAGCAGTTATACAGGCATACCTGCAGATTTTGATTGCAAGATGCATTGGAAAGCTGAAACTGGTCGAGAAAGGAGATGTGGGAAGTAAAGATCTTGTCTATCAGGCAGTATCGTACGTGTCTGGTAATTTTAGAAAGAATTTCTCGTTAGATGATATGGCAAGAGATTTGGGAGTGAGCAAGTATGTTTTATCACGAACATTCTCCAAAACATTCCATCGTAATTTCAATCAATATCTGAATGATGCAAGACTAAATTATGCTTGCCATCGCTTGGAAAATACCAGTGATGCCATTACAAATATATGCTATGATAGCGGATTTGAAAGTCAGAGAACATTCAATCGGGTATTTAAGGAACGATACAAAGTTACACCGAGCGAATACAGAAATACAAGCCGTACAGATATAATATCGTGACTATCAAACATAGAGGCAGAGAAATGATAAATATAGCCGAAGTATGGATTGCAAATGGCACAGGAATACTGTTAATGGTATTTTTTCTGCTAACAAGGAAATGGAATAAGGATAATAACAGCTTTGGGGAAAGGGTATTCAATAGGGAGGATGTGAAAATGGGGGTGTTGGATATCATTTCGTGTTGCCGAAGGAACAAATCAGTCTTGTGCAGCTTGAGCAAATTTTTAATAGTTATATGAAGGGAATACCAGATAAGAAGTATTCGGCTTCAATTACGACACCGCAGAATATTACTGGGAAGGTGCTCTCATGTATAAAAGAATTACAAGATGAGAAAAAACAGGTGGGATACATATTATTAAATGGAAAAGTTGGGGCTGTGATTGGATATAGGCAGTAAATGTGGCAATTCTACCTTTGAGGGGTGTATTTTTTTGCTGTGATAAGATAAGATTGTCATGATGAAAGGAGGAATGACCTATGGATATTGCTAAGATTGGAAGATATATCGCAGAAAAAAGAAAAAGAGCTAGGCTGACACAGAGACAGCTTGCAGATAAGCTCGGGAAGAGTGATAAGTCTGTTTCAAAATGGGAACGTGGAATTTGCCTTCCAGACGTTTCAGTATATATGGAACTGTGTGAAATATTGGAAATCAGCGTCAATGAATTTTTAGCCGGTGAAGATATCAGCGAAGATGGTGTAAGAGAAAAGTCTGATGAAACGCTATTGCAGGTGTCAAAGGAAGGAAAGAATAAACAGAAATTTCTGCGACGAATCATTGTAGCACTTTGTATTATTCTGACAGGACTTATCACTGTAATCGCTGTTATAGCGTGTAAGAAGATGAGACAACCCCGAAATTTCATAGAAGAAGTATCGCCGGATAGTGCGGAAATGAAAACTGCGGAACTGATGTCTGGAGCAGATGGGGTAATGATGTTTCGGTATAAGACAAAGGATAACTATAAATGCCTTTTTGTTTACTTGTCTGAATATCAATCCGGAAAAAGAGTGTCGCATGAGAAAATTGCAGAAATATCTTTTAATGGTACAGAATCTACCGAAACTGGAATGATAGTGATTGTTCCTAATTTTGAAAAATTTTCTGCAAGTCTAATTGTGGCAGATAACTATACGAAATACACAACAGAAAATCCAATTTTAAATGATGTTGAAGATCGGAAATATTATGGAAGATCGGCGACAAGCATAAACCATACATGTCCGATAGATTTTGGAACAGAGCAGGGGTTAGCAGCTTTGGTTTATAGTAAAAATGGATTAAGTATGTTATCGATACAGGATATTTCCGGAGATAATATAAATACAGAGAATGATTATATGTATTATTACTCCGTAGAGTTTACGAAATGAGAATATGGATGATCTTCCTATAAAATCTTTACTGATAAGCATGAGGACTAAATATCCTCATGCTTTTTCCCTAGATAGGTGTCGATTCCCTTCTGGTAGTGTTGCAAGCTAAAATAATTCAACACTTTTGATACCTAAAAAGCGTCGAAAAAAGCGTCGAAAAAACGGATATAGCTTTATAGATGGAGTAGAAGTAGGTGTTACTGATGAATATTCAAACCATTTCGCTACAATATAATGTAAAAAATAGCGAAAAAACAAATTTTCAGAGCTGTCCTTGGGCGATGGGAAGGAATCAAGAGATTTCGTTGTGGTGATACAAGCGTGATACCCGTATGATACCTGTTGCCCATAAAAATAAAAATATAGCGTGAAAAATAAATAAAAATGGTAGTAAAAGATAATGCAAATTCGAATATGTTTAACATTTATGTTAAACATATAGGGAGTTTGGCTATACAGCTCTTGATTTAAGTTAAGAACAATTTTATCATTTATCTAACTGATAATTTCCAGTTTATAGGTCTGTTAGAGTATTGATAAAAGAGATTATTCATGATACAATATCCGAAAAATCGGAAATGGAAAGCAGAGGAAAGAGTATTGCACCATGAAGATATATGAGAAAATATTTGCAAGACTTGAAGAATTACATATGAGCCAGACGGAATTGTCCAGAAGAACCGGTATTGCGACCAGTACGATCAGTGACTGGCGAAAGAAACAGATTAATCCACAGGCGGATAAACTGGTGTCTATATGTAAGGCGCTGAATATGACGCTTGTGGAATTACTTTGTGACGAAGAAAATGCAGAACAGACTGCAACTAACGATTATATAACAAATGAAAAATATATGATTGAATTATATCGACGATCAGATACAGAGAGCAGACGAAGAATGATCAGTTACCTTGCACTTCTTGATGTCTGCAAGCAAATCAACGATAGTGCCCGGTCCAAGAAACAGCAGCGGAATGTTTCTGTTATTCAGGATATTGATGGGAATAATATTGTGGTGATTAATGATATTCGATTTAAAGGAAAACGTTCCATCGATTGGAAAGAAGTGCGGGCATATTTGAAAAAATATGTTGGGGATTTTTATAAGGTGGCGTCTGCCGGCGATGTGATATATATTGGGGATGATCTGCCAAGTGAATATAGCGGATCAAAATATACACATAGTATCAAAGGAACAAATGCGAAAGCGAAAGCAAATGCTGTACAAGGAATTCCTGAAATGATAGAAATAGCAGTAGGAAAACATTTTCGGGAAAATAAGGAGAGCAAGCATTGGAGAAATGCAATGTATGGATGGTATCGTTATGATTCAAGATTTGCAATTCCGGTATATAGAGATGATGAAGAGGTGGAGAGGTATAACATTTTTCATGCTTCGCTGATTGTAAGATATTCAGAGGATGGGAAACTGTATTTGTACGACGTAATAGACATAAAAAAAGAAACGAGCAACCCGATTGAGCCGTAAGGCTGTACACGACAAAAAACCCATTTCTTTTTATGAATAGATGATACAATATAGTAGAAGAAATGTCAATCCGAATATTCGAAAATTAAAACGTTAAGATGGTATTTATATATAATAAAAGTAGGGCTATGATTACTTGCTGTAATGACGGTACAAGACCTGTTATTTTTAAGATTGAGAGAATAGAAATTGATGAGTGATAAATCGGAGATTACCTTGCAGAACTCAATGAGCGGGCAGAAGCAATGTTTTCTCGGCTGGTAAAACAGCTTTCCGAAAAAGAGGGCGTAACGGAAGCCCTCAAAGCGGAAAATCAAATTCCACTTGCCTTTTTGCACTTGTTATGATATTATTAGTATGCATACTAAAACATTTAAAGGGAAGCGATATATTTGCGGAGAGACAGCAGTGAAACAAAGAGAAAAATACTGACCGTGTGCGTCCGTCTCTTTCTGGAACAGGGGTATAAAAACACCTCTGTCAGTCAGATTGTGGATGAAGCAGGTGTTGCAAGAGGAAGCTATTTGAATCTGTTTCCTACCAAGGACAGAATTTTGCTGGAGCTGACCGAAACGATGTTCGGCGGACAGTTCGGCGTGGCAAGAAGCATTGCAGACAGCAAGCTGCCGCCGGTTTACGCCTATGCGGTTGAAACGGCGATCCAACTGACACTGACTGAACTGAATGAGAACCTGCGAGAAATCTACATTGAAGCCTATTCCCTGCCCGACACGTCGGAATATATTTATCTGCATACCACAGCAGAGCTGAAGCAGATTTTTGGTGAAAATTTCCCCGATGATACAGAGAGCGACTTTTACGAGATGGAAATTGGCACGGCAGGATTGATGCGCAGCTATATGGCGAGAAAATGTGATATTCATTTTCCGTTGGAACGCAAGCTCAGTCGCTTTTTGACGGCGGCAATGCGGGTGTATCGTGTATCGGAGGCAGAGCAGGCAAAGGTGCTTGCCTTTATTCAATCACTGGATATTAAAGCAATTGCTACAGAGGTTATGTATAAGCTGTTTACAATGTTGGAAATGAAATACGACTTTAAGCTGTCGAAGGACGGAGAAACGGAGGTGACAACATGAAAAAACGATTAATCAGTATCCTGCTTACCGTATGTATGATGCTTTTTCTTGTGCCAAACACAGCGTTTGCCGAAGGTGAGGCGGAAGAATCGCCTGTATGTACTTGCGAGACGGCTTGCACGGAAGAAACAATGAACACAGAGTGCCCTGTCTGCGGCGTAGAGGGTGCTTTGGCAGAAAACTGTGGGAAATATGTCGAACCAGCAGCCGAGGGTGAAGCATCCCAGCCGGAAGGAGAGAAACTTCAGGAGAACCAGGACAGCGATATGCCGGATACACAATCCGAAGCAGCTCTAGCACAGCTGAGTGGCGAAGGAGAAAATGGCATCGCCGTTCAGAGTGCCGGTGTTACTATTGACAACACTAACTTTCCGGATGCAAATTTCCGCACTGTTGTCAAGAAATTTGATACCAACCAGGACAGTAGTTTAAGTGATACAGAAATCGCAGCAGTTAAAAAAATTAATTGCTCTAACAAAGGTATCACCAATCTGAAAGGCATTGAATACTTTACATCATTGAATATTTTGCGGTGCACTGACAACCAACTGACTGCGCTAGATGTCAGCGAGAATACGGCGTTGACTAAATTAAACTGCTGCTTTAACAAATTGACCTCTCTGGATGTCAGCAAGAACACGGCGCTGACTATATTAGAATGCAACGCAAACCGGTTGACCTCTCTGGATGTCAGCAAGAACACGGCGTTGACTGAATTAAACTGCAGCATTAACGAATTGACCTCTCTGGATGTCAGCAAGAACACGGCGCTGACTAAATTATACTGCAACGAAAACCAGTTGACCTCTCTGGATGTCAGCAAGAACACGGCGCTGCTTTATTTGACCTGCGACGTAAACCAACTGACCTCTCTGGATGTCAGCAAGAATACAGCACTTCAGATTTTGAACTGCAACTACAACCAACTGACTGTGCTAGATGTCAGCAAGAATACGGCACTGACTGGTTTGAAATGCAGAAACAACCAACTGACTGTGCTAGATGTCAGCAAGAATACGGCACTGACTGATTTGGAATGCAGAAACAACCAATTGACCTCTCTGGATGTCAGCAACACAAATATGGACGACCTGTATTGTGGAGGTAATATCTACCAGATCATTGTTGACAATGACCCCACATTTGACCTTTCCACCTTGCCGGGAAACTTCGACGTTGCCAAGACAAGCAACTGGAGTGGTGGGACAGTAAGTGGAAACACGTTGACAGTGGATAGTGGCAAAGACACCGTTGCATACAGATATGACTGTGGAAAGGATAAACAAAGAACCTTTATCTTGAAGTTTGTCGGGTTGTTTGCTGATTATACAAAGGTTGATGAAGCCATTACTAAGGCAAAGGCCCTGAACAAGGACGACTACAAGGATTTCTCCGCTGTAGACTCCGCAGTGAATGCCGTTGTGCGGGACAAGAACGTTACCGAGCAATCCGAAGTAGACAAAATGGCAAAGGATATCGAAGATGCGATTGCAGCCCTGCAATATAAGGATGCTGATTACACTAAGGTTGACGAAGCCATTGCCAAGGCAAATGCCCTGAACAAGGACGACTACAAGGATTTTTCCGCTGTAGAATCCGCTATCAACGCTGTTGTCCGTGACAAGAACATTACTGAGCAGAGCGAAGTAGATGCAATGGCTAAAGCAATCGAAGATTCGATTGCAGCCCTGCAATACAAGGACGCTGATTATACAAAGGTTGACGCAGCGATTGATAAGGCAAATGCCCTGAAGAAGGACGAGTATAAGGACTTCTCCGGTGTGGAAGCTGCTGTCAAGGCTGTTGTGCGTGGCAAAAATATTACGGAGCAGAATGAAGTAGATGCAATGGCGAAAGCGATTGAGGATGCGATTGCAGCCCTGCAATATAAGGATGCCGACTACACTAAGGTTGATGAAGCCATTGCCAAGGCAAAGGCCCTGAACAAGGATGACTACAAAGATTTCTCTGGTGTGGAAGCCGCTATCAATGCCGTTGTCCGTGGTAAAAATATTACGGAGCAGAATGAAGTAGATGCAATGGCGAAAGCGATTGAAGATGCGATTGCTGCTCTTGAGAAAAAACCTGCCAGTACCAAACCTGGAACATCCGATAAGAGTCCGCAGACCGGTGACACAAGCAACATTGCTTTGTGGATTGCCCTGTTGTTCGTCAGCGGTGGTGCAGCCATCGGTACAACGGTTGTCAGCAGAAAGAAAAAGTACAACAAATAATTGAATAGCGTTCCCTTGCTCGATATCTTCCGAGCAAGACAAAAGCGTCGTAGAAATACGGCGCTTTTTTGTTACCCGGAAGTGACAAACAGCGGTTTACGAAGAAAATCTCTCTTTAACTTCAATTAAAGGTTCTCTTTTGCATTTTGGACAATACAGAGGAAAATTTTTAATCTTATATTTTTCTAATTTTATTTCGTGGTTTGTTCCCACATGTGGACAAAATATCCATTTCGTTTTTTCACTCTTCTTCTTTAGATTCCCACATTTAAATGTACATAATATAAACAACACCGCAAAAGTAAAAGATATTATTGTAGACTTCAAATGAAGTCGAAACTGACTTAAATCAGGCGAAAGAAGCAGTAAGATATCGCATAGACACAGGGATTATGATATACTGTGTCTATGTGAAATGAAAGAAAAGTACAAATTCGGAATTTATGGAGATGATGAAATGATTAGGAAATATGCTGACAGTGATATAGATTCAGTAATGCAAATATGGTTAATTACGAATATTCAGACACATAATTTTATATCTCCGGATTATTGGCAGAGCAACTTTGATAAAGTAAAAGAAATAATGCCACTTGCAGAAATATATGTACATGAAGGGGACAATGCAAATCAGATAGATGGATTTATTGGATTAAATAATGACAACATTGAAGGAATCTTTATAAAAGAGGCAGCACAGTCAAAGGGAGCCGGAAAACAGCTATTGGATCATGTGAAGAAAGTCAAGTCCATTCTAAAATTGAATGTTTATCAAAAAAATGAACGAGCAATACAATTTTATCTGCGAGAGGAATTTAGCATCCAATCTGAAAGATTAGATAGTAATACGGGAGAAAAAGAATTGATAATGGTATGGAAGCGTTAACTTCCTGTTTTTAAAGCTGTACATGAAAATGTATGGCTTTATTTTATAAAAACACATTGATAATCATCTATGTATATGCTAATCTACACACATAGATAAATATCAATGCGAGGTAAATGAAATGGATCTAACAAATGTTGCATTAATCTGCAAGGCACTTGGAGATTCAAACAGATTAGAAATAGTGCAAATGTGCAAAATGGAACGCTACATTGAATGCTGTGCAAAAGTCACCTCGAAAATCGTTCCCC
>ERZ791837.415-NODE-415-length-33030-cov-3.537195_pt1 | contig 33030 bp, 31 predicted proteins | sample MGYA00510292_ERZ791837 | MGnify/ENA primary metagenome ERZ791837 (study PRJEB30046, sample SAMN00715259) | human gut metagenome | study: EMG produced TPA metagenomics assembly of the A metagenome-wide association study of gut microbiota in type 2...
CTGGTGTAGCTCAGTTGGTAGAGCAGCTGATTTGTAATCAGCAGGTCGGGGGTTCGAGTCCGTCCACCAGCTCCATTTTTATTTTATTCAATTCAACAAACGGGGGAGTTCCCGAGTGGCCAAAGGGGGCAGACTGTAAATCTGTTGCTTCTAGCTTCGATGGTTCGAATCCGTCCTCCCCCACCAATCAGAAACAGGTAAAACCGTTTGGTTTTGCCTGTTTTTTGTATATCACTGTGTTTATCGGATGAAAGAGGTTTTATTTATGATTAGAGAAGATTTGAGAAATGTCGCTATTATTGCCCACGTTGACCACGGAAAGACAACTCTCGTTGATGAGATGCTGAAACAAGGCGGTGTTTTTCGTGAAAATCAGAATGTTGCAGATCGTGTAATGGATTCAGGTGATCTGGAGCGTGAACGTGGTATTACCATTTTGGCGAAAAATACATCCGTAAAGTACGGTGATATAAAGATAAATATTATCGACACACCCGGACACGCTGACTTTGGCGGTGAGGTTGAACGAGTTCTCAGCATGGTTGATGGCGCTCTGTTGTTGGTCGATGCTGCGGAAGGTCCTATGCCGCAGACAAGATTTGTTCTTCAGAAGGCTCTGGAAATGAACCTGAAAATTATAGTTGTTGTAAATAAGATAGACAGACCTGATGCAAGGCTTGATGAAATAGGTGATGAGGTTTTGGAACTGCTGATGGATCTGGATGCAAGCGAGGAGCAGCTTGAAAATACACCGTTCCTCTATTGCTCAGGCAGAGCCGGTACAGCAAGTACCGAACCCTTTGAAGAGGGCAAGGATCTTACGCCTCTTTTCGATACTATCGTAAACTATATAGATGCACCAGAGGGCGAACCTGATGAGCCTTATCAAATGCTTATTTCTTCCATTGATTATAATGAATATGTGGGCAGAATAGCAGTAGGGAGAATTTCAAGAGGTACTGTTCATGTAAATCAGCCTATCGTTATAGGAAATTATCATAAGCCGGAAGAAAGCCGCAGGAATAAGGTCGTTTCACTGCTTCAGATACAGGGACTTCAAAGAGTTCCTGCTGAAACTGCAACAGTAGGCGATATTGTTTGGATAAGCGGTATTGAGAATATTTCTATAGGCGATACAGTATGTGCTCCTGAATGCTTCGATCCGCTTCCATTTACTAAGATCAGTGAGCCGACAGTTGAAATGACATTTTCAGTAAACGACAGCCCATTTGCAGGCAAAGAGGGCAAGTTCGTTACATCAAGACAGCTTCGTGACAGACTTATGCGTGAGCTTCTCCGTGATGTTTCCCTGAGAGTAACGGAAACCGAAAGCACAGATGCCTTCCGTGTGGCAGGCAGAGGAGAGATGCACCTTTCTATTCTCATTGAAAATATGAGAAGAGAAGGTTATGAGCTTGGCGTTTCCACACCGAGAGTTCTTTATCAGGAAATTGATGGAAAACGCTATGAGCCTATCGAAGAAGTAATAATCGACGTTCCTGAGGAATGTGTGGGTTCTGTTATGGAAAAACTCGGCACAAGAAAAGCTGAAATGCAGGATATGCACCCACAGGGCGGCAGAACAAGAATCACATTCCTTATACCTTCAAGAGGACTTTTTGGCTATAAGAGCGAATTCCTCACAGATACAAAGGGAGAAGGAATCATGAACAGCGTATTTCACGGATATGAGCCTTATAAAGGCGATATTCCAAGAAGAAACACAGGTTCGCTTGTTTCATTTGAAACAGGTGAGGCTGTAACCTATGGCCTTTATAATGCCCAGGAGAGAGGTGCTCTGTTTATCGGTGCAGGCACTCCGGTTTATGAAGGCATGATAGTCGGAGCATCTCCAAAGACAGAAGATCTTGTTGTCAATGTGTGCAAGAGAAAGCACCTGACAAATACAAGAGCAAGCGGAAGTGACGATGCGCTTCGTCTTGTTCCGCCAAGAAATCTGAGCCTTGAGGATTGCCTTGAATTCCTTGCAGATGACGAGCTTCTGGAAGTTACTCCTAAGTCACTGCGTATCCGTAAGGAGATACTCAGCAATCAGCTCCGTGCTAAGCAGAGGAACAAGAAGTAAGAAAATTTTCTCATATTGCTTCATATAGTGATTATATGAGAATTATTTCTTGACAAACACTTATCACATTGGAAAGGAAGATATTATTATGCGTAATTTTACAAAAAAGCAGGTTTGGGCAGCCCTTCTTACAGCAGCAGCAATTTTTTCACTGACAGGCTGTGATGCCTTTGGTTCTGATAAGACAGATTATACAGAAGCAACAATGGGTGTTGTTGAAACTACCGAAGAGTACACATCAAATACAGATTATCTTTATATTAAGAATGAGGATGGAACAATTGCTATCAGTGGTTATACAGGCAGCAATTCTATTGTAACTGTTCCGGATACAGTAGACGGACTTAAGGTAACTGCTATAGGTGACCACGCTTTTGAAGCAAACTGGGATCTGGAAGAGGTCATTCTCCCGGATGGTATCACTTATATCGGCGAAAGTGCATTTATGGACTGCGGTAAGCTTAAATCTGTAAATATTCCGGAAACTACCGTAACTATTCGACGTGCGGCATTTGCAAGCTGTTCTGCACTTGATAATGTTATAGTTCCTGCAAGCGTTGCAGAAATTATGGAAGAAACATTCAGCGGATGTGGCAGCCTGAAAAATCTTACTGTTGCAAGTACAAGCGTTATTTACGATAGATGGGGACTTGATAAGGAAGTAATGCCTGATCTGGTTATTACTTGTCCGGATGGTTCAAAGGTAAGCACATGGGCAAGTGAAAACGGCTTTAAAACAGCTGCTCTGTAATTCACGAAAGGAATAAAATTATGACAGTAAAAAGTAAGTTTCTGCCGATCCTTATGGCTTTGGCAATGACAGCATCATTTTTTGGATGCAGCAGCAAGGATGATACTGAACCTACAGAACCAGAGTCAAGCGACAGCGCAGCAGAGCAGTCCGGCGAAAGTACAGATGTTACAGAAGATGAAACAGAAACAGAAGATGCAACTGTTCAGGCGAATATTCCACTGGAATATGACGGTACAGATGTAAATGACGACTGCGCAGATACAATAAACAAATATTTTACAGCTATCATCAACCAGACGTATGATTCCTATAAGGAGACTATCGATCCTTATTATTTTGAGGTCTACAAATCATGGCTGGACGGAAATTACGGCTACGGCATGGAGACATCCTTTGAAACAATGCACCAGAATCTTATGGATTCTGCTGTAAGCGCCAATGACGGAAAAGATGTTAAGGATATTTACATTACAAAGCTGAAGCTTACTTCGAACTCCGCAAAGGACGGAGAAGATGGATCAGACGCTGTAGAGGAATTTCTGTCACAGTATGATACTATTATAGGCGAAGGCTTTTCCGAAGAGCTGAGAAAACAGTGTGATGATGTAATAAGCGTAACATTTACAATGACAGCAAATTGTGATGGTACAGAGCTTGAAATTTTACAGGACATGGAACTGCTTATGTCAGTTCACGGTGACGAATATAAGATACTGGGCTGATTACCCGGGAAATGTAGTAACGTCCCTTGACAATAATCGGAAAAGGGCGTATAATAGATTTTGTTAAATATATATCAAACATACAAGAGAAAACTCCTGTGTGATATTTTGGAGGTTTATGCAATGAAGAGAGTGTACAATTTCAGTGCAGGTCCGGCTGTTCTTCCGGAAGAAGTGCTCAGAGAAGCAGCAGAGGAAATGATGGATTACCGTGGCTGCGGTATGTCTGTTATGGAAATGAGCCATCGAAGTGCTGCATTTCAGCAGATCATTGACGAGGCAGAAGCTGATCTCAGAGATTTGATGAATATTCCCGATAACTATAAAGTACTGTTCCTTCAAGGCGGTGCATCACAGCAGTTTGCAGCTATTCCTATGAATATGATGAAGAATGGCAAGGCTGGTTATATCGTTACAGGTCAGTGGGCTAAGAAAGCTTATCAGGAAGGTCAGATATACGGTGAAGCTATAAAGCTTGCTTCTTCTGAGGACGAGACATTTTCTTATATTCCGGATTGCTCCGATCTTGATATTCCTGAAGATGCAGACTATGTTTATATCTGTGAGAATAACACTATCTACGGCACTAAGTTCAAAACTCTGCCAAATACAAAGGGCAAGCCGTTGGTTGCAGACGTTTCATCATGCTTTTTGAGCGAGCCTGTAGATGTTTCAAAGTACGGCGTTATCTGGGGCGGCGTTCAGAAGAATATTGGTCCTGCCGGAGTTGTTATCATGATCATTCGTGAGGATCTTATTCCTGAGGAAACTCCTGTTAAAAACACTCCTACAATGCTTAAGTGGAAAACACAGGCTGACAATGGTTCTATGTACAACACTCCGCCTTGCTATGGTATTTACATATGCGGTAAGGTATTTAAGTGGATAAAGAAGATGGGCGGTCTTGAGGCTATGAAGGCTCATAATGAGAAAAAGGCTGCTATTCTTTACAATTTCCTCGATGAAAGCAAGCTCTTCAAGGGCACAGTACGTCCGGAAGATCGTTCTCTTATGAATGTTCCTTTTGTAACAGGCGATAAGGACATGGACGCTAAGTTCGTTAAGGAAGCAAAGGCTGCCGGCTTTGAAAACCTCAAGGGTCACAGAAGCGTTGGCGGTATGAGAGCATCTATCTATAATGCTATGCCTATTGAAGGCGTTGAAGCTCTCGTTGCATTCATGAAGAAGTTTGAAGAAGAAAATGCATAAGAGGAAAGGATACATATAAATGTTTACCATTGAAACACTTAATAAAATTTCTGCGGTCGGTACAGATCGCTTTGACAATAAGTACACTGTGACAAATAACGCAGAGAATCCTGATGCTATTATGGTTCGCAGTGCTGCTATGCACGATATGCAGTTTGGTGAGAATCTTCTTGCCATTGCAAGAGCAGGTGCAGGTGTAAATAATATTCCTGTTCAGCGTTGTGCAGAAGAGGGTATATGTGTATTCAACACACCCGGTGCAAACGCAAACGCTGTAAAGGAACTTGTTCTTACCGGTTTGCTCCTGTCTTCACGTAAGATAGCAGATGGTATCAAGTGGGCAGGTACTCTCACAGATGGTGAAACATCTGTTGCAAAGCAGGTTGAAAAGGGTAAGAGTCAGTTTGTAGGTCCTGAGATCAAGGGCAAGACACTGGGTATTATCGGTCTTGGAGCTATTGGTGCACTGGTTGCAAATGCTGCTATTGCTCTGGGCATGAAGGTCGTTGGTACTGACCCGTTCCTGTCTGTAGGTGCAGCACTTCGCCTTGATCCTTCTGTTTCAGTTGTTAAGTCCAATGATGACGTTTTTGCTGCCTGTGATTATCTTACTATCCACGTTCCTTTCAATAAGGATACAGAGGGTATGATAAATGCTGAGGCTATCGCTAAGATGAAGGATGGCGTTAGAGTTCTGAACTATGCAAGAGGCGAGCTTGTAAATGATGATGATATGATCGCTGCTCTGGAGTCCGGAAAAGTTTCCTGCTATTGTACAGATTTCCCGAATGCTAAAACAGCCAATGCAAAGGGAATTATTGCAACACCTCACCTTGGTGCTTCTACTCCTGAGAGTGAAGATAATTGTGCAATTATGGCTGTAAAAGAGCTTCGTAACTACATTGAGAATGGTAATATAGTTAATTCTGTAAACTATCCTGCATGTGACATGGGTGTATGCACATCAGCCGGCAGAGTAGCTGTATGCCATAAGAATGTACCTGCTATAATCAGCAAGATTACATCTGTTATGGGTGATGAAAGCATTAACATTGAAGAGATGGCTAATAAGTCAAGAGGTGACTATGCATATTCAATGCTTGATATAAGTGAGTCTGCATCTGAGACAGTAGTTGACAAACTTGCATCTATTGAAGGTGTTATTAAGGTAAGAGTTATAAAGTAATATTTTGCAATTGTTTATTGTAATTAAAAAACGGATGTTTGAAAATTAAAATATTTCTTTCATCCGTTTTTCTTTATTTATAACGTATTTTGTTGTAAAATATATTTATGTATTTTCTTATGAATAACAAGGAGGAGTTATATATGGGAGTAATAGAGAAAAAAATACAGGATAAATCTCAAAAAATTAATGAGAAGCATGAACAGATACAGGAAACTGCAAAGAAAGGTTTAGATAAGATTGTAGATAAGATTGAGTCACAGTCGGAGATGGCGAGATGTAACAAAGTCGGAATGGTATGCCATACTATAGTTTCAGCTGCTATAGGTATTGCATATTTAGCTGAATTTGCAAAAGGAAGCAGGACATTATTATATGTATTGCTTACTATTGTAATAGGAATTGCTTCACCAGTAGCGGAGTGGATTGTATATAAAAAAGATAAGAATTCAACGCATATAAAGCATCTTATAGGATATGGCTTTGCAATATTTTATATTTTCATAATGTTTACCACAAATAATAAACTTGCATTTACATATGTAATTCCAATGCTTATAGCAATCACAGTATATAATGATTATAAATATTCAATTCCTATTAATACAGGTGTTATAATTATTAACATTGCACAGGTTGTAGTATTTCTTGCAAACGGAACATATACAATGAGCGATACTGCATCAATTGAGATACAGGTGCTTGTTATTATATTGATTTCACTTTACTGTATGTATACATCAAAAACACTTGAAATTAATAGCTTAGTAAAATTAAAACAGATTGAGAAACAGAGCCGCGAAACAGAAAGAATACTTAATAATACAATGGAAGTTTCAGGTAAAATGGCTGCTGATATTGAAAATGTAAACAGCAAGATTTTATCACTTGGTGAAGCTATTAATGCGACAAGGGAAGCTATGGCAGAAGTAAATACAGGTTCAACAGATACAGCGGATGCTGTACAGAAACAGCTTGAAATGACTGAAAATATCCAGAATAAAGTTGAAGATGTAAAGAATGGTTCACAAGAAATCACAAATAGCATAAATGATACCAAAAAAGCAGTAGATGCAGGCAATAAGAATGTGGCAATGCTTGTTAATAAAGTTAATGAGTCAGTTGAATCGGGCAATGCTGTAACCAAGCAGCTTTCGCTTCTTAATGACGATATGGCAAAGATGAATTCAATTGTTGATATTATTACTGAGATTACATCACAGACAAGCCTTCTGGCACTTAATGCAAGTATCGAGGCAGCTCGTGCCGGGGAAGCAGGAAGAGGCTTTGCAGTTGTTGCTTCCGAAATTTCAAAAATGGCAGATGAGACACAGAATGCAACTGTAAAAATTACAGACATGATTACAAATATTTCAGATGTAATTAAGAATGTTGTAGATGTTACGGGTCAGATGGTTGAGATGATAAAGGAAGAGGATGCTGCTACAAAAGAAACAGCAGCAAGCTTTTCAATAATTGAAAATAATACAGGAAAAATTCTTATTAATGCCGAATCACTTACAAATATTGTAAATGGACTCAGTGAAGCTAATAAGAAGATTGTTGACAGCGTTTCAACTGTTTCGGCTATCACAGAAGAAGTTGCGGCCCATGCAAGTGATACATTTGCAGTAAGCGAGCAAAACAATGCAACAATAAATGAAATCATATCTATATCTAATGAATTGAAGGTATTGACTGATAAACTTAATGCCTGATTTTTTAAAGAAAAATAATTATAAGCAGGAAAAGGAGAAAAGTAATGGCATTAATTAAACCGTTTGAATGTGTAAGACCTAATGAAAAAGATGCAGCAAGAGTAGCAGCACTTCCTTATGATGTATACAACAGACAGGAAGCTGTTTGTGAGGTTAAAAGAGAGCCGTTGTCTTTCCTTAAAATCGACAGAGCAGAGACACAGTTTGATGATTCTACAGATACATATGCTCCTGAAGTTTATGCAAAAGCAAAAGAATTATTTGAAGAAGCTCTGGCTGATAAAATATTTATAACAGATACAGATAAGACATATTATATATATGCACTTACAATGGACAAAAGAACACAGACCGGTATAGTTGCATGTGCATCTATTGATGATTATCTTAATAATGTAATAAAGAAACATGAAAATACAAGAGCTGATAAAGAAGTTGACAGAATAACACATGTTGATACATTAAGTGCCCAGACAGGACCTATTTTCCTGGCTTACAGAGCTGACAGTGTAATAAATGATGCTGTTAAAAAGACTAAGGAGAATAAAGCATTATATGATTTTATATCTCCTGACGGAATACGCCATCAGGTCTGGAAAATGACAGATATAACACTTGTTGAAAATGTTAGAAAGGCATTTGAAGGAATTGATTCTGTTTACATTGCTGACGGACATCACAGAGCAGCTTCTGCAGTAAAAGTAGGATTGAAGAGAAGACAGGAAAATCCGGGATATACAGGTAATGAAGAATTTAATTATTTTCTGTCCGTGCTTTTTCCTGATGAAGAATTGATGATTCTTCCGTATAACAGGGTTGTTAAAGATCTGAATGGATATACACAGGAAGAGTTTTTAAATAAGATTAAAGAAAAATTTGATATAGCTGAGAGTGATAAGCAGGTATCGCCTGATAAAAAAGGAACATTTGGTATGTATCTTGGTGGAAAATGGTACAAGCTTACAGCACATAAAGATATTATGTCAGACGATCCGGTTGATGGACTTGACGTTGCGGTTTTGCAGGACAATCTGCTTGCACCTGTACTTGGAATAGGTGATCCAAAGACAGATAAGAGAATTGATTTTGTCGGTGGAATAAGAGGACTTTCAGAACTTGAGAAAAGATGCAGGGAGGATTGTGTAGTTGCATTTTCTATGTATGCAACATCTATAGCAGAACTTTTTGCCGTTGCTGATGCAGGAAAGTTAATGCCGCCAAAGTCAACATGGTTTGAACCAAAATTAAGAAGTGGATTGTTTATTCACAGGATATAATGAAAGGTGTGCTGATTTATGATACACGAAAATATTAAAATAGATATTGATTATGAAAAACTTGGTATAAAGCACAAAGGTGCGGACGCTGTTTTTACAACCTATATAAAAGAAATGTATCCGGAGTATCAGAATGTATTTGAAAGACCGCTTGTTATAATATGTCCGGGCGGTGGATATGAGCATCATTCACCGCGTGAGGGTGAAGCTGTCGCATTAAAAATGCTTGATTTTGGCTATAACGCAGTGGTTTTAAGATACAGCCTTATGCCGGATGAATTCCCATGTGCATTATATGAAGCAGCATATACAATTAATTATGTGAGAAATCATGCGAAAGAATGGGATATTAATCCGAATAAAATTATTATTGCAGGTTTTTCGGCAGGCGGACATGTTGCAGCAAGTCTTGCGACAATGTATGATCAGCCGGAACTTGCAGATTTTATTCAGAATGTACTTCATGTAAGTCCAAAAGAAGTAAGACCGGACGGACTGTTGTTAGGATATCCTGTTATAACATCAGGACCTAAGGCACACAGAAAGTCTTTTGAGAGACTTCTGGGAGACAGATATGATGAACTTGTGAAGTCTGTTTCGCTGGAGGAACGTGTCAGCAGTAATACGCCAAAGACGTTTCTGTGGCATACTTTTTCAGATGGAAACGTACCTGTGGACAATTCACTTCTTTTTGCAGAATCTTTAAAAAAAGCAGAAGTTCCGTTTGAACTTCATATATTCCCTAATGGAAATCATGGACTTGGACTTGGAACGAAAGAGACTGATACAAAGGACGGAAAACATTTTGAGCCGGAAGTATACGTCTGGACAGAACTTTTTAAAACATGGGTTGAAAAAAATATCTGATGGGGTTAAATATGGGGAATAGATTATATGATTTAATGGATTGGCCTTCAATTGAAGGCGTTGTATATTCTGAATGCGATGAGCCGATGGAACTGCTTGGTGGACGTATATGTAAAGATGGATTTCTTATACAGACATTTGCACCTGATGCAGTGGAGATGAATGTAAGAGTTGATGGAAGAAAGAAGCTTTATCCAATGGAAAAAATGGATGAGGCAGGTTTTTTTGCCGTATTGCTTCCAGGTAGAAAAAAAGTTTCATATACATTTGTCAAAGAAGATGTATATGGTAAAAAAACAGAATATAAAGATATATATTCATATGGCAGGCATGAATGTATGCAGGCGTTGCTTAAAATTTCCCAAAATGGCAAGAGTGAATATAATATTAATAAATTTATGACAGGCAATGCACAGGATGCATACAAATACATGGGAAGTCATGAAGCAGTTGTCGATGGAATCAGTGGAATGATTTTTGGAATATGGGCACCTGATGCTAGAAGAGTCAGTGTTATCGGGGCTTTCAACAAGTGGGACGGACGAGTGTTCCAGATGGAAAAGGATTATGATACAGGGATATTTTTCCTGTTTATACCAGATATGAAGCCCAAAACACCATACTGTTATGAAATAAAGTTAAAAGACGGACAGGTTGTAAAAAAGGCAGACCCATATGCACAGTCCGCTTCTAATGACGTTATTTATGCATCACTGGCAGGAGTTAATCCTGAAGAGAAAAATTTCAAGTGGACTGATGCAGGCTGGAAACAGGAAGATACGAAACATAAACCGCTTAGTATATGTGAGATTGACATTCTTGATTTAAAAGATGATACAATTGAAGACAGAATTGAAGCACTGGGATTTAACTGTGTTGAGATAATGAATGTCTGTGCTGTAAGAAATGGCTCATCGGCTGAGACAATAAATTTTTATGCTGTAAATTGTGAGGTTGGAGGTCTTAGGTTAAAGGCATTTATTGATAAGATGCATAAGAAAAATATCAGTGTTATCATAGACTGGAATGGTGCATTTATGAGTCAGGGTGAATATAGTCTTGTATATTTTGACGGAACGCACCTTTATGATACAGGAAAAGTCAATCTTGACAATCATCCGGAATTAAATGTTGCTTCATTTGACTATTCAAAACCACAGGTAAGAAGTTTTCTGATGTCTAATATAAGATACTGGATTGAAGAGTATCATGTTGATGGATTGAAGTTTTCTGAGACTGCGTCTATGCTTTATCTTGATTATGGCAGAAAACCGGGAGAATGGATTCCGAATATTTATGGTGGAAAAGAAAATATTAATGCGGTTGAATTTATTCAGAATGTAAGAAAAATGGTTGATTCACTGCAAAAAAATACAATTCTTGCAGCCGAGGAATCAAGCGGATGGCAATTTGTTACAGGTGATATTGCAGACGGAGGTCTGGGCTTTGATTATAAGTGGAATGATGGCTGGAAAAAAGAGCTTGTGCCATTTATAGAGATGGATCCACTATTTAGAAAAGGAATATATGGCAGACTTACATACAGTATGTTATATCAGTACAGTGATGATTTTATTATAGGATTTTCAAGAAACGGATATGGCTGGAAAAAAGGAATTTTAAAAGATATAGTTCCGGATAATGGTGAAGATGTGCTTAATCATGTAAAAACAGCACTTGGTTACATGTATTTCCATCCGGGGAAAAAGCTTATTAATATAAAAGAATGCAGCGGAGTCGAGAAATTTGTGGCACAGATGAATAATTTATACCGCAATACAAAAGCTCTTTATGAATGTGATGATAATCCGTCAGGTTTTGAATGGGCTGATGATATATCCGCAGAAGAGACGGTTATTGCTGTGTTAAGGCGTGATGAATCGGGACAATCTGTTATCGGAGCTGTTAATTTTACGCCTGTTGAAAGGAAAGAATTCTGCATAGGCGTTGATGAAGCTGGAAAATATACAGATGTTTTGAATGATTCAGTTGTTTATGAGTCGTCTGAACACAATTGGAATTCAAAAGATGAGTCAGTATTTGTTGATTTAAAACCTCTTGGCATTTCACTTTATACTTATGAGCCATATACAGAAATAGAAAAAGAGCGTATTAAGATAGAAAAAGAAACAAAAGAAGCACTTATGCTTGCAAAAAAGGAAGCCGATGAAGCGAAGGCTGTAAAAGATGCTGCGATAGAGCGTGCAAAGCAGGCAAAAGAGGCTGAAATAATTGCACTTGCAGCGGCGAAAGAAGCCGAAAAAGCAGAAAAAGAAGCTGCAAAAAAAGCAGAAGAAGCAAGGATAGCATGCATTAAAATAGATGAAAATGCTAAAAAGAAGCTTGCAGAACTAAAAAAAATGGAAGAAAAACAGGGTGAATAAATGATTAATTTTAATTGTTTTGCATTAAGTGCTGTTGATGATTCGGTAGCAGAGACTACTCAAAAAGCACAGGCATTCTTTTCAAGAGACAATCTTACTGAGCTGTTTAACGAAGCTGTGAAATGGACTGCCGATAAGATTTTCCAGATAATTCTTTCGTTGATTTTGTGGAAAGTCGGCAAACATGTAATGAAATGGCTGCTTAAAATATGTTCAAAGGCACTTGAGAGAGCAGGATTTGAGAATGGTGTGATAAAATTTATCAATTCTGTTTTAAGATTCGTCTGCTATGCTGTTATGGTTATGATGGTACTTGATATTCTGGGCTTCCAGACAGCGTCACTTATAGCTGTGTTCGGCTCTGCGGCACTTGCACTGAGTATGTCTCTTCAGGGAAGTCTTGCAAACTTTGCCGGAGGAATTCTTATTATGATATTTCATCCGTTCAGGGTTGGAGATTACATAGTTTCAGGTGGCTGCGAGGGTACAGTGGTATCAATAGATATGCTGTATACAAAATTAAAGACAATTGATAACAGAGTTGTGATGATGCCAAATGGTGCATTATCAAATTCCAACATAGTAAATGTCGGTGTAGAAGGAATCAGGCGGCTTGATATGCAGATTGGCATAGGATATGGAAGTGATGTTACAAAAGCAAAGAAACTTCTTAGAGAGATTCTTGAAAATTATCCTTCGATAGACAAAGAAAAAGAGATTAATGTAATAGTTAAATCGCTTGATGCAAGCTGTGTTACAATAGAGACACGTGCATGGGTCAGCCAGGACGCTTATTGGGACACAAGGTTTATATTGTTTGAAAGATTCAAACAGGTATTTGATGAAAACGGAATAGAAATTCCATTTAATCAGCTGGATGTTACTCTTAAACAGTAATGTCTTAGATAGTAATATCTTGGATAGTAATATAACTAAATAAAAGACAGATCACATGACCGGTATCAGTATAAAAATTGCTGATACCGGTTCATTTTTTTTTCATATTCTTTACTTATTTTTTACATAATTTGGTCACAAAATCTTTTTACAATTTAATACATAAAAGAAATCCAAACGAAAGGAGAGGAGAACATGGCAATTGAAGTCTTTAACAGATACGAAAAAAAATATATGCTTGATAAAGAACAATATGAGGCGGTAATAAATAAAATGAGCAGCCATATGGAGGTGGATGCTTATAACAAAGATAATAAATTTTATATGATAAGCAATATTTATTATGATACTCCGGATGACAGGCTTATACGTGCTTCGATTGAAAAACCGGCATATAAAGAAAAAATGCGTGTGAGAAGCTATGGGGTTCCCGGAATTGATGACATTGTTTTTGTTGAAATAAAGAAAAAATACAGTGGAATTGTCAATAAAAGAAGAACAGGGATTAAGCTTGGTGATGCATATGATTATCTTGATGGGAAAATTACTGCCGGAATGCTTGAGAAAAAGAATGAGAGAATCAACAGACAGGTTTTAGGAGAGATTGATTACTTTAAACATTTTTATAATTTGCAGCCTAAACTGTATCTTTCATATGAAAGAATGGCATATTTTGAAAAAAATGACGGTAGTTTCAGGGTTACATTTGATACTGATATTATAACAAGAAGGCATGATGTAAGGCTGGAACTTGGAAGCTATGGTAAAAAGATTATTCCTGAAAATATGTTCCTGATGGAAATAAAAATTAACAAAGCAGTTCCGATATGGTTCACAAAGATATTGTCGGAATATGATATTTATCCTGTTTCATTTTCAAAATATGGAACGGAATACAAGCAGTATATTATGGAAAATTTAAAAAGAAAGGATGAATTTGTATGTTTGAATCAATTTTTACAGCAACAACAGACAATACAATCAGTATTGGCACATCAATGTTAGGAATAGGAACAGCAGTATTGCTGGGACTGATAATAGGTATTGCATATATGTTTATGTGCAGGAAAGAAAGATATAACAGGGATTTTATAATAGGACTTGTTATTCTTCCGGCAATAGTTGCAGCAGTTATCCTTCTGATAGGAAGCAATGTTGCAAGAGCATTTTCAATGGCAGGAGCATTTGCTCTTGTAAGATTCAGGAGTGTGCCGGGAAGTGCGAAAGATATAGCAATAGTTTTCTTTGCTATGGCATCCGGGCTTGCGTGTGGGCTTGGATATGTTACATTTGCATGTGTATTTGTTGTGATAATGATAGTTATTCTAATTCTGCTTACAGTATTTAATTTTGCCCAGCCGCATACAGATATAAAGCAGCTGAGGATTACAATTCCTGAATCGCTTAATTACAGCGATGTATTTGATGATGTTATGAATAAATTTACTGAAAAAGCGGAACTTAGGAAAGTCAAGACAACAAATATGGGAACTATGTTTGAACTTTCATATAATGTTGTGGTTAAAGATAGTGTTAATGAAAAAGAATTTATTGATAATCTGAGAATGAGAAATGGAAATCTGAATATAAGTCTTTCAGTAGCAGAAAATGACAATAATAATCTTAATTAAATTCTGTGGCGTGGTGTGTGAGAAATACAGCACGCTTTTTAATATGGAAGGGAAAAGTCCCAGCACAAACATGAGGTTTATAAAAAATTTATCTATAAAATACTTGTCTTATATCAAAAATTAGTATATTATAGATACATATACGAAAGGGACGTGAGGAATATGATAGATAATAATACACAATTTTTTAAAGCACAACCAGAAAAAACAATATCAGTAGAAGGAATCCTGGAGCAGGTTTATCTTGCTTTAAAGGAAAAAGGATATAATCCTGTTAATCAGATTGTGGGATATATTATGTCAGGCGATCCAACATATATTACGAGCCATAATAATGCGAGAAGCCTTATTATGAAAGTTGAGAGAGACGAGCTTGTTGAAGAAGTAATAAGGTATTTTATTGCCGGAAAAGGTCTGTAGAATGAGAATTATCGGATTAGATTATGGAACAAAGACTGTTGGAGTTGCAGTGAGTGATGCACTCGGACTTACAGCACAGGGCGTTGAGACTATTACACGTAAGGAAGAGAATAAGTTAAGACAGACACTTGCAAGAATTGAAGCAATTATAGAAGAGTATGAAGTTACAAAGATAGTCGTCGGTCTTCCGAAGAATATGAATAATACACTTGGAGAGAGAGCAGAGGCCTGTAAGGATTTTGCAGATAAACTTGAAAGAAGAACAGGTATTCCTGTAGTTATGTGGGATGAGAGATTAAGTACCGTTTCGGCAGAACATGTTCTTATTGAAAGTGGTGTCAGAAGAGAGAACAGAAAAGCTGTAATAGATAAAATAGCTGCATGTGTTATTTTGCAGAGCTATCTTGATTATATTGCCAATAATAATGCAGGGGAACAGTAATAGCAGATTAAGACAGGGATTGTTAATAATAAGAAGAGGGATTTTAAATGGAAAAGATTAATTTTGTGACAGATGATAATGAAGAAGTGGAATTCTATATCATTGAAGAGACAAGAGTCAATGGATATAATTATATTTTAGTTACAGATTCACAGGATGAGGATGACGAGGAAGCAGAGGCATACATTTTAAAAGATGTTTCTGACAGTGCTGATCCTGAGGCAGCATATGAATTTGTGGAAGATGATGAAGAACTTGAGGGAGTGAGCAAAATATTTGCTGAGCTTCTTGAAGATATAGATATTGAATAAAACAGCGTGTTAACAGCATGCTGTTAATTAATATGTGAAGAAATTTAGTTTTAGCTGCATATCCGAAATATGCAGTATGGAGGTTATGGAATGAAAAAAGTTAATATTGGTTCTGTCAAGATTATTCCGCTTGGTGGTCTTGAACAGATTGGAATGAATATTACTGCCATCCAGTATGATGACAGTATTATTGTTGTGGACTGCGGTCTGTCATTTCCGGAAGAAGAGATGTTAGGTATTGACCTTGTTATACCTGATGTGACATTTCTAAAGCAGAATCTTGACAAAGTTAAAGGTTTTGTTATTACTCACGGACATGAAGACCATATTGGTGCTATACCATATGTCCTCAAAGATGTTAATGTGCCTATTTATGCAACAAAGCTTACTATGGGACTTATTGAGTCAAAACTCAAAGAACACAGTATGTTAAGAAGCGTTAAAAGAAAAGTTGTCAAGTATGGACAGTCAATAACACTTGGTGATTTCAGGGTTGAATTTATCCGTACAAACCACAGTATTGCAGATGCTGCTGCACTTGCTATATTTTCACCGGCAGGAACAATTATTCATACAGGCGACTTTAAAGTTGATTATACTCCTGTTTACGGAGATCCTATTGATTTACAAAGGCTTGGTGAACTCGGAAAGAAGGGTGTGCTTGCACTTATGTGTGACAGTACCAATGCTCTACGTCCGGGATTTACAATGTCTGAACGCACTGTAGGAGCAACATTTGATAAGATTTTTAATGATAATAAAAACAGCCGTCTTATAATTGCAACATTTGCGTCAAATGTAGACAGAGTGCAGCAGATTATCAATTCAGCTGTTGCATATGGAAGAAAAGTATGTGTTGAAGGCCGAAGCATGGTTAATATAATTGAGGTTGCTGAAAATCTTGATTATTTAAAGATTCCGGAAGGAACACTTATTGATACTGAGGAAATGAAAAATTATCCGCCTGAGCAGATTGTGCTTATTACAACAGGAAGTCAGGGAGAATCTATGGCAGCTCTTTCAAGAATGGCGGCTTCACTTCACAGGAAAGTATCTATCCAGCCGGGTGACTGTGTTGTATTTTCTTCAACACCGATTCCGGGAAATGAAAAATCAGTTGCAAAAGTAATTAATGAACTTGGAATGAAAGGGGCTAAGGTTATTTTCCAGGATACACATGTTTCTGGTCATGCCTGTCAGGAAGAAATCAAGCTTATTTATTCACTTGTAAAACCAAAATATGCAATTCCTGTTCATGGCGAGTACAGACATCTTTGTGCACAAAGAGATGTAGTTATGGCTCTTGGTTATGATAAAGACCATGTATTTATTGCAAAATCAGGTGATGTTATTGAATTGAGTGACGACCACGGTGAAATTGTGGGACAGGTTCCAACAGGAGCAATTCTTGTCGATGGACTTGGAGTTGGTGATGTAGGTAATATTGTTTTAAGAGACAGACAGAATCTTGCAGAAAATGGTATTATTATAGTTGTGCTTACACTTGAAAAATATACAGGAAATCTCGTTGCAGGTCCTGATATTGTAACTCGTGGATTTGTATATGTCAGGGAGGCAGAAGAACTTCTTGATGAGGCAAAAGCTGTTGTTGAAGATTCAGTCCAGGGATGCCTTGATAAACATATATCTGACTGGAGTAAGATTAAAAATATAATTAAGGATGACCTTAGTGAGTACCTTTGGAAGAAGATGAAGAGAAATCCAGTTATTCTTCCAATTATAATGGAAGCACAGATGTAATTGTTTGTTGATTATAGGAGAGGTTTATGAGCAGGGTAGAGGAACTTACAAAGGAGCTGACAGAGGCAATAACAGACTCATGTGAGTATAAAAGGTTCAAAGAATTTGAATCTGAAGTTATGAAAAGACCTGATTTAAAAAGGGCATTGGATGATTTCAGAAGAGAAAATTTCAGAATGCAATATTCTGAAGATACAGGTGATGTCCTGTCAGCAACACAGGAATTAGAGGGACATTTTGCAGATATAAGAAAACAGCCGGAGGTTGAAGGGTATCTTGCCGCTGAGATGGAATTATGCAGAATGGTTCAGGAAATCTGTATGTCAGTTGTTGAAGCAGTTGACTTTAATATGGATTTCCTGCAATAATAAGGCAGAATAAAAATGTATAGACCATGCAGGATTGGAGAATCAGATGAAAAATAAAAGTGTCAGGGTAATACTCAGTATGTTATTGAACATATGTATTGTGACAGTCGGTGTTTTTATAATTTATGCCGCCGGAAGCAGAGCATATACATTCGGACATAATATTTTTGATGAAGAAGCAATTGATACTACAGAAAATGCGAGACAAGTAGAGATTACTATTTCAGATAATATATCGGCGAAGCAGCTTTCATCTATGTTATACCAAAAAGGACTTTGCAAGGATAAAACAATAATGTATTTTCAGATAATGCTGTCTGATTATAATAAGAAATTTGTAGGCGGAACATATACATTGAATTCAGGAATGAAGCCATCTGATATGTTTAAAGTAATGTGTACGGACAAAGGAGAGGACAATTGAGTTATGATAGTTGAACCACGTGTTGTAGCTTATATTAATTCATTGGATTCCGGTAATTCCGATATTTGTAATCTGATTGAAAAAGAAGCATTAAATGATAATGTTCCTATTATAAGAAAAGAGATGGGTAATCTGTTAAAAGTGCTGATTGCATTAAAACAGCCGGAACGAATTCTGGAGGTTGGCACTGCTGTAGGTTACTCATCTATTCTTATGAGTGAAAATATGCCGGAAAACTGCCATATTACAACAATTGAAAATTATGACAAAAGAATACCGGTAGCGAAAAATAACTTTATCCGTGCGGGTGTTATTGACAAAATAACACTTATTGAGGGTGATGCAGCGGATGTTTTAAAAACACTTGATGGACCATATGATTTTATATTTATGGATGCAGCTAAAGGACAGTATATTAATTATTTTCCTGATATTATGAGAATATTAAAAAAGGGCGGACTTCTTATATCGGATAATGTCCTTCAGGAAGGCGAGATAGTACAGTCAAAGTATGGTGTTACAAGAAGAAACAGGACGATACATGAGAGGATGAGAGAGTATGTATATATGCTTACTCATTCAGATGAGGTTGTAACATCAGTAGTACCTATCGGAGATGGAATTACGCTCAGTGTAAAAAAATAAAAAGAAATGGAGATTAATATGGGCGAACATATTTATAAAGGAAGAAAACTTGAACTTCTTATACCGGCAAGCAGTCTTGAAGTATTAAAGATTGCTGTAATATATGGTGCTGATGCCGTATATATCGGTGGAGAGGCATTTGGACTTCGTGCAAAAGCAAAAAATTTCACTCTTGAAGAGATGAAAGAGGGAATTGAATTTGCACATGCACATGATTGTAAGGTATATGTTACAGCAAATATTCTTGCACATAATTATGATTTGGATGGAGCAAGACAGTATTTTAAAGAATTAAAACAGATAGGACCTGATGCACTTATTATTTCTGACCCGGGAATGTTTACAATTGCAAAAGAAGAACTGCCTGACATAGATATACATATAAGCACACAGGCTAACAATACTAATTATATGACGTATCAGTTCTGGTGGAAGCAGGGGGCAAAGAGAGTTGTTTCAGCTAGAGAATTGTCTCTTAATGAGATAAAACAGATTCGTGAACATATTCCTGATGAGATGGAAATAGAGACATTTATGCATGGTGCGATGTGTATTTCATATTCGGGAAGATGTCTGCTGAGCAGCTTTATGGCAGGAAGAGATGCCAACAGAGGTGCATGTACACATCCGTGCCGTTGGAAATATTCTATTGTTGAAGAATCAAGACCGGGTGAATATATGCCTGTATATGAAAATGAGCGTGGAACATATATATTTAATTCAAAAGATTTATGCATGATTGAACATATTCCTGAGATGCTTAATGCAGGAATAGACAGTTTTAAAATCGAAGGCAGAATGAAAACAGCATTATATGTTGCTACAGTCGCTAGAACATACAGACTTGCAATTGATGAGTTTATACAGGATGAGAATCTTTATAAAAAGAGAATTCCATTTTATAAGTCAGAGATTTCAAAATGCACATACAGACAGTATACAACCGGATTTTTCTTCGGTAAACCGGATGAAAATACACAGATATATGATACAAATACATATATTAAGGAATATACATATCTTGGCATTGTCGGCGAACAGAATGCACAAGGACTTTATCATATAGAACAGCGTAATAAATTCAGTGTAGGCGAGACAATTGAAGTTATGAGACCAAATGGCGATAATATTTTGGTTACAGTAAAACGAATTACTGATGAGCGTGGTGTGGATATGGAAAGTGCACCTCATCCTAAGCAGCAGCTTTATATCGATTTGGGCGTAAAACTTGAACAGTATGATGTTTTGAGAAGAAAAGAAGATTAGGAAAAGCAATAAAAGGCACTCCGGCACATAAAATATATAAATGTGTGTCTGGGGTGCCTTTCTTTGAAAAGTTTTGAAAAGCCATTATCAGCAGAAGAAGAAAAGGAAATTCTTGAGCGTTTGTATAACGGAGATAATAAGGCAAGAGATATTCTTGTTGAAAAGAATATGCGTCTGGTTGCCCATATGACTAAAAAATACAGCACGCCGGACAGAGATGTAAGAGATCTGATATCTGTCGGCACAGTTGGACTTATTAAGGCAATTAACTCATTTAAACCTGATAAGGGAATCAGATTTGCAACATATGCTGCAAAGTGCATAGATAATGAACTGCTTATGATGCTCAGGTCTGAGAAGAAAAAATCACGGGAAGTTTCTATATATGAGCCAATCGGAACAGATAAAGAAGGAAATGAAATAAGCATTATAGAAATTGTCAGCGATGAAGAAAAAGACATAGTTGAAGACTGTATATTTGATGAGAGAATTGCATGTCTTTATAAGAAAATGGGGAGAGTGCTTAATAAGCGGGAGATGACTGTTATTTCAGAAAGATATGGATTGTTTGGAAATGATGAAAAAACACAGTGTGAACTTGCGAAAGAACTGGGGATAAGCCGGAGTTATGTAAGCAGAATAGAGAAAAAAGCACTTGAAAAATTAAAAAAACTTCTTGAGGATAATCATTTATGAGTTTATATTAAAGTATAGCTTAAAGGACGCTATGAAATCAGGAGGTGCGTTAATATGCCGCGGATTACGGATAATACAATTATAAGAAAAAGAATTGATGAAGTACGAAATATAATGAAAAAAAACAGTACGGATTTGTATATAGTATTTACAGGTGATTACCATCTGTCAGAATATGCGGGTGATTACTTTGGAGAAAGAGAATTCCTGTCAGGGTTTACAGGCTCTGCAGGAACTCTTGTCATAGGAATGGATAAAGCTGCTTTATTTACAGATGGACGATATTTTGTGCAGGCAGAACTTCAGCTTAAAGGTACAGGCATAGAACTTATGAGAATAGGTGTGAAAGATGTTCCGGAACTGACAGAATATTGTATACAGAATACACCTGCAAACGGAAGTATTGCGGTTGACGGAAGAACAATAAGTGCTTCTTTTGGCGAAAAATTGGAACATAAAGCTACAAAAAAGAATATTAAACTTGATGTAACGGTTGATTATGCAAAAAGTATATGGAATAACAGACCGGATTTTCCGTATAGCAAAGCGTTTGTATCTGATAACGGGGAGACAGTCAGGGAAAAGCTCATAAGACTGCGTGAAAAAATAAATGAAAAAGAGGCAGAAGGACATATTATAACATCACTTGATGATATATGCTGGTTATTTAATATAAGAGGAAATGATGTTGTATACAATCCCGTGATAATGTCATATGCGTATGTTACAGATAAGTGTGCATATCTATTTGCAGATAAAGACAGATTTTCTGATGAAATTATAGAAAAGCTTCAAAAAGATGGCGTTACATTAAAACCATACGAAGAATTTTATGATTTTCTTGATACGATAGAAGAGAAAGTAATTCTTGTTGATATGAAAAGAATTAATTATTGTGCATATAAGAAAATCTGCAATTGTGGAGTGGAAACAGTAAAAACATTAAGTCCTGTTACGTCAATGAAAGCCGTAAAAAATCCTGTTGAAATCAAAAATCTTTCAGATGTCCATATTGAGGACGGACTTGCACTTACAAGATTCATGTTCTGGGTTAAAGAAAATGCAGGAAAGGGAATTACAGAGAAAGATGCAGCTGATTATCTTGATAATGAGCGTGCAAAAATCAGTGATTTCATAGAACTTAGTTTTGAGACAATCAGTGCATATGGTGCTAATGCAGCAATGATGCATTACAGTGCTACAAAGGATAATTGTGCCATGCTGAAACCAGAAGGTATGCTTTTAGTTGATTCTGGTGGACAGTATATGCGTGGAACTACAGATGTGACAAGAACAATTGTACTTGGACCTGTAAGCGATGAGATAAAAAAAGCATATACGCTTACATTAAAGGGGATGCTTGCACTTGCTGATGCAAGATTTCTTTATGGGTGTACAGGATTTAATCTTGATATTCTTGCGAGAGGTCCGCTCTGGGAAGCCGGTCTTGATTACAGATGTGGAACAGGACATGGTGTCGGATATCTTTTGAATGTGCATGAATCACCAAACGGATTCAGGTGGAAACATATATTGGGACAAAATGATTTGTGTGTCATGGAGCCGGGAATGGTAACATCAGATGAACCGGGCGTTTATGTTGACGGAAAATACGGAATACGTATAGAAAATGAGATAGTATGCGTCAGGGATTATGAAAATGAATATGGTACATTTCTCAAATTTAAAATGCTTACATGTGCACCGATAGACCTTGAAGCTGTTGATGTATCGTACCTAAATGAAAAAGATATAGAGAGAATTAATAATTATCACAGCTGGGTGTATGAACAGCTGAGTCCATATATGTGTGGAGAAGAATTAGAAAAATTGAAGAGGGCAACAGTCAGAATATGAAAGAAATAATAGACAGAACTAAGAATACAGCAGAAAAAATGGTAAAAGACCGTTCATCATATATTGTGGTCGCTGCTGTTATGGTATGCTTTGTTATAGTGCTTGCAGCGTGGATTATGGGAAAAAAGCACATAGATCCGCAGTATTATATAACGGTTACTTATAATGGGATTAATGGATATGCATCAGCAGAATGTAGTGTTGATTCAGAAAAGCTATATAAAACGCTTGCCGGAAAAGAAGTTAATATGGAGAAACTTACAGCTTACAGGAAGTTTGCTGATTCACTTGAGGCACATATTGAAAAAAGTGATATTTCAAACGGAGACAAGCTTACAGTATATGTTGAATATGATACACAGGCTGCGGCTGATTCAGGCGTCAGGGTTGCAGGCAGCAGTTATAATATAAGAGCAAAAGGGATAGGAAATGGAACTAAAATAGATTTATTTTCTAATGTTGAAGTTGTATTTGCGGGCATAAGTCCTGAAGCATATGTTGTAATAAATAATAAATGGGATGATGAATATCTGTCAGCACTTGAATTTGTGCCGGACAAGCATACAGGAATAAGCAAAGATGATGTAATCTGTGTTAAATGCAGTGCGGATGAAGCTGAACTTGGACGCCACGGATATGCTGTTTCATCTATATCAATGTCTTATACGGCTGACAGGCTTGGCTCATATGCTGATGATGTAAATGAACTTGATAAAGATGTGGTAAGACAGATTGATGAGGAATGTAAAAAAACTATTACGAGCCAGACCCAGGATAAAACATTCAGAATGATGTATCGTGCTACATCTGATACATCATATCTTTACAAGGCGAATGATGAAAGAGCTGAAAATATTAATCTTATGGAAATAAAATTCCTTAAAAGAAAGAACAGTCTTGAGGGTGGTAATGAAAATTATATTTATTATTTTTACAGTGCTGATGTTGTAAATGGTGACAGTACGGATACAGTATATTTTGCATTTGTATTTTCACAGGTATATATATCATATGATGGAAAATTTCAGGTTGCTGTTGATGACTATAAGACATCATATACATGCAGTACCGATTATAATAAATTGTATGAGGAATGTATAGGCAGCAGGCAGCAGATGTATGATATATTGAATGTAGAAAAAATAAAATAAAACAATAAAATATATTGACAATATATAAAAAGTATTCTATAGTTATACTATAGAATACTTTTTATATAGGTGGTGTTGATATGTATAGTGAAGTGTATAGCGTTACGCTTGCCGGGCTTGATGCGTGTATTGTAAAGGTAGAGACAGATGCCGGCGACGGACTCCCGTCATTTGAGATGAGTGGCTGCCTTGCAGCACAGGTTACAGAGGCAAGGGAACGAGTGAGAGTTGCAGTTAAGAATTCAGGGATAATACTGCGTCCGCAAAAGATTATGGTTAATATTTCCCCGGCTGATATAAGAAAAGCAGGGAATGGATTTGATCTGCCTGTTGCGGCCGGAATTCTTGCCGCAGATGGCATTATTAAAACAGATATGCTTGAGTCGTCTGTGATTATCGGTGAATTAAGCCTTGATGGAAGTGTTAACGCAGTAAGAGGAATTATTAACTGTGTTGCAAAGGCAGCACAGATGGGATTTAAGAGGTGCATAGTTCCGTCATGTAATATTTGCGAAGGAGAACACATAGAAGGAATAGAAGTTCTTGGCGTTGACAGCTTAAAGCAGCTTATCGGATATTTTAACGGTGAATCAGAACTTATTGATGCAATTGATGCAAAGAAAAGCAGAGAACATGATGTGATTCATATGAAAAATGAAACCTGTCCGGATTTTGCGGATATAACCGGGCAGATTACTGCAAAAAGAGCGTCGCTTATTGCAGCGGCAGGACATCACAATATCTGCTATATGGGGATTCCGGGGACAGGAAAGACTATGATGGCGAAAAGAATCAGTACAATAATGCTGCCGCTTAATGAGAGTGAGAAGATGGAACTGACGCGTATCTACAGTGCGGCAGGAAAGCTTGAGGGAAGAAGTATTATAGAAGAAAGACCGGTAAGATGCCCCAATTATAATACAACGAAAGCTGTGATGCTGGGAGGCGGTGTTGTTCTGTCTCCCGGTGAGATAACACTTGCAGATAAGGGGATTTTATTTCTGGATGAATTTAATGAATTTGCATCTGCTGTGATAGATTCGTTAAGAACGCCGCTTGAGGAACATATTATAAGAATTGTAAGAGGTTCTAAAGAGTATATTTATCCGGCTGATTTTATGCTTGTTGCAGCAATGAATCCATGCAGATGCGGGTATTATCCTGACCGTAACAGGTGCAGTTGTACAGAACATGATATAAAAAGGTACATGAGCCGTGTAAGCAAGCCTATATGGGACAGGATTGATATATGCACGCATATGGGGATGATAGATGCAAGAAATATTTTGTATGAATCAGATGTGGATAAGAGCAGTGATTTTTATACTACGGCTAATATGAAAAAATGTGTTAAAACGGCGTATGATATTCAAAAAGAAAGATTTAGTAATGAAAATATAGAATTTAATTCGCAGATGAATGAAAAGCATGTGAAAAAATACTGCAGGCTGGGACAGGCAGAAAAGCGGATTATGGAAACTGCATTTGAAAGACTTAATCTTACGGTACGAGGGTATCATAAGGTGTTAAAAACGGCAAGGACAATAGCAGATATAGAAGGGGAAGAATGTATTAATGCCGGGCATTTAAGTGAAGCATTTTCCTATAGAAATCCTTTATAAGATTATATTTGGAACGGAGTGTGAAAAAAATATATAACGAAGACTATTATATGTACCGGCTGTGTAATATTAAAGGTATAGGCAGAGCATCGGTAAGAAAGCTTGTTGATTTTTTCGGAAGTGCATATAATGTATCAAAAGCAGATATTAATATATTGAAAAAGTCAGGAATATTAAATGGCAGGCAGATAGATGAATTTGCTTTTTCGATGAAAAATAAAGATAGCATATATAAGTATGAAGATATGATTAAAAATGGGTGTAACTGGATTAGCATAAACAATAATAATTATCCTGAAAGGCTTCATAATATTGATGACGCACCGCTTGGACTTTACTGTCGTGGAAATCTTCCGCCGGATGACAGACTGAGTGTTGCAATTATTGGTTCAAGAAACTGTTCTTCATATGGAAGGCGGATGGCATATAATCTCGCGGAAAGTTTTGCAGCCGATAATATTCAGGTAATAAGCGGCCTTGCAGCGGGAATAGATGCAGCGGCACACAGAGGATGCCTTGCATCGGGGGGATATACATATGCTGTTCTTGGATGTGGAACGGATGTGTGTTATCCATATGAGAATTTAGATATATATAAAAATATAATAAAAACGGGAGGCGTGATTTCTGAATACCCACCGAATACTCGACCTGATGCATGGCGTTTTCCTGAAAGAAACAGGATAATAAGCGGGCTTGCAGACATCGTAATTGTTGTTGAGGCAGCTCAAAGAAGCGGAGCGATGATAACTGTTGACCAGGCACTTGAACAGAACAGGGAAGTTATGGCGGTTCCGGGAAGAGCTGATGATATTTGCAGTCAGGGGTGTAACGAACTTATAAAAACAGGTGCGATGGTTATAACAAAACCGGAGGATATTTGGCAGTGCAGTGCAGCTGCTTTATGGAAAAATAAAAATAATAAAATAAATAAACATACAAATACAGATATAAAGGCGTTAAATGGTGGAAATGGGAACAAAAAACCAGTATGTCCGACCGTAAATCTGCTTGCAACTGAAAAAAAATTAGTGTATAGTGTTCTCTGTTTACATCCGAAAGACACGGATGAGATTATTAATGAAACAGGATTGAACGTATCCACGGTTATGCAGACGCTTCTTTTATTACAGCTGGAGGGGTGTGTTGAGGAAGTGGCGAAAAACTGTTATATCAGAATAAAGTGACAGATTTAAGGGGAGGATATTACAAATGGCAAAGTATCTTGTTATAGTAGAGTCGCCTGCTAAGGTAAAGACAATTAAGAAGTTTCTGGGCTCTAATTATGAAGTAATGGCATCACAGGGGCATATAAGAGATCTTCCAAAAAGCCAGCTTGGCGTGGATGTTGATAATGATTATGAACCTAAGTATATAACAATAAGGGGAAAAGGCGATATTCTTGCTGCTTTAAGAAAAGAGGCAAAGAAAGCAGACAAAGTATATCTTGCAACCGACCCGGATAGAGAGGGAGAAGCGATTTCATGGCATCTTGCCAAAGCTTTGAAACTTGAAGACAAAGATATATACAGAATTACATTTAACGAGATTACTAAAAATGCTGTAAAGGCATCTATAAAAAATGCCAGAAAAATAGATATGAATCTTGTTGATGCACAGCAGTCAAGACGTGTGCTTGACAGAATGGTAGGCTACAGGATAAGTCCGCTTTTATGGGCTAAGATTAAAAGAGGTCTCAGTGCCGGAAGAGTGCAGTCTGTTGCATTAAGAATCATATGCGACAGAGAAGATGAGATTAATTCATTTATACCTGATGAATATTGGACGATAGATGCAGATGTCAATATAAAAGGTGAAAAGAATACAGTTAAAGCAAAATTTTACGGCGATGAGAACGGTAAAATTGATGTTAAAAACGGCGAACAGGCTGAAAAAATTATAGAAGAAGTTAAAAAGAGTGATTTTAGTGTTGAAAGCGTAAAGCATGGAGAGAAGATTAAAAAAGTACCTCTTGCTTTTACAACAAGTACACTTCAGCAGGAAGCTGCAAAACAGCTGAATTTTGCTACACAGAAAACTATGAGGCTGGCACAACAGCTTTATGAAGGCGTCGATATTGCGGGCAGAGGAACTATAGGTATAATCACATATTTAAGAACTGATTCCACAAGAATTGCTGATGAGGCGGTTGCTGCAGCAGCACAGTATATTGGTGAACAGTATGGCGAAGAATATGTTGGGACAGTGCATGATACAAAAGAAAAGAAGAAAATTCAGGATGCACATGAAGCGATAAGACCTACAGATATAAGTCTAAGCCCGGCTATAATAAAGGATTCGCTTTCAAGAGATCAGTTCAGACTTTATCAGCTTATATGGAAAAGATTTACTGCCAGCCAGATGAGTCCTGCTATATACGAAACAGCATCTGTTAAAATTGCGGCAGGAAAATACAGATTCAGTGTTTCTGCTTCTAAGATAAAGTTTGACGGTTTTCTTTCAGTTTATAAAGATGATGACGAAAAATCAGAAAATAAAGCACTTATTCATGGAATAAGTGAAGAATCGCAGGTGAGCCTCGCAGATGTCAAAGGAGAGCAGCATTTTACACAGCCTCCGGCACATTTTACAGAGGCTTCGCTTGTAAAACAGCTTGAAGAACTTGGAATAGGAAGACCAAGTACATACGCTCCGACAATAACAACTATTATTGCCAGACATTATGTTGCAAAAGAAAATAAGAATTTATATGTTACAGAACTTGGTGAAGCTGTCAATAATATAATGAAGAAAGCTTTTCCAACGATAGTAGATGTTAATTTTACAGCTAATATGGAGACTCTTTTAGACAGTGTTGGCGAAGGAAAAGTTAAATGGAAAGAAGTAATAAGAAATTTCTATCCGGACCTTGATGAAGCGGTAAAATTGGCAGAAAAAGAACTTGAAAATGTGAAGATAGAGGATGAAGTTACAGATGTAATATGTGACAAATGCGGAAGAAATATGGTTATAAAATATGGCCCGCATGGCAAATTTCTGGGTTGTCCGGGATTTCCTGAATGTCATAATACAAAACCATATCTTGAAAAAATAGGTGTTACATGTCCAAAATGCGGAAAAGATATTGTGCTTAAAAAGACAAAAAAGGGAAGACGTTATTTTGGATGTGAAAATAATCCGGAATGTGATTTTATGAGCTGGCAGAAACCAGTTTCAAAAAAATGCCCGAAATGCGGCGGCTACATGGTTGAAAAAGGAAATAAGATTGCATGTGCAGATGAAACATGTGGATATATTGAAGCTAAAACAGAAAAAAAGGAAGATAAGTGATATTAAATTGTGCGAAAAATATTGTATTTTTTAGGTAAGTGTGCTAATATTCAATCAGTAATTATAAAATAGGGATGCAAATAATGCGTTTAGAATTATAGGAGGTACAATATGAGCGTTCAACTTCTGGATAAGACTAGGAAAATTAATAAACTGTTGCACAATAACCATTCTCTAAGAGTGGAATTTAGTGATATTTGCGACGTGCTTAGCGGAATACTTGAGTCTAATATTCTTGTTATAAGTAAAAAAGGAAAAGTTCTCGGAACAGGTTTTTATACCGGAGTTGATGTCATTGATGAACTTATATATGATAAAGTTGGTGGATTTGTAGATAACATGTTTAATGAGAGACTGTTAAGTGTGTTATCAACAAAGGAGAATGTTAATCTTGCGACACTTGGCTTTGCTGTTGATAATGTGAAAAAGTTTCAGGCATTGATAGTACCTATAGAGATTGGCGGAGAGAGACTTGGAACATTATTCATGTATAAGAATGATAAGGCCTATGAGATTGATGATATTATATTATGTGAATATGGAACTACTGTAGTAGGGCTTGAGATGATGCGTTCTGTAAATGAAGAAAATGCAGAAGAAGTAAGAAAGAAACAGATAGTAAAATCAGCAATGAGTACGTTGTCAGCATCTGAAGTTGAGGCTATAAAACATGTATTTAAAGAACTTGACGGAACGGAAGGAATTCTTGTTGCAAGCAAGATTGCAGACAGTGTGGGTATTACACGCTCAGTAATTGTCAATGCACTTAGAAAGTTTGAAAGTGCAGGTGTAATTGAGTCTCGTTCATCAGGAATGAAAGGAACATATATCAAAGTTACTAATGAAGTGGTATATGATGAACTTAAAAAACTTGATGATTGATAATTTATAGTACTTTAGGGAAACTTTAAAATAGGGATAAATAGAAAAATAACGGATTTATAAGAAAAATGGATGGAACCTGCATATATATCTTAAAAAAAGATGGTTGCGGTTTCGTCTTTTTTCATTTTTTACTTTATTTTTTCCAAATATTATCATATAATATATTTTAGGCTTATTAGGTTAAGAAGAATTAATTGAAATACAGCTGCTACGGCAGTGGAATGGAGGGTATATGTCTTCAGGTATATTTGGATATGTTAATGTGCTTAAATCGGCAGCAGATGCAAGCTGGTTAAGAGAAGAGGTCTTATCAAACAATATTGCTAATGTTGATACGCCTAATTACAAAAGACAGGATGTTGAATTTAAGACATATCTTAATTCAGCGATAGAGCAGTCAGGAAAACCAAAGGCTACTTTGACACAGAAGATTAATAATGTTGATTTATCAAATATAAAGACAAGAACTTATACAGATAACTCAGCACTTTCATATAGAATAGACGGCAATAATGTAGATTTGTCTACTGAAAATGTGGAACTTGCAGCAGAACAGATTAATTATAATGCTTTAATTGACAGCATGAATAATGAGTTTTCGAGATTTAAAGCTGTACTTAAATAACAGGGAGGATATATCACATGTCAATGTTTACATCATTTAACATAAGTGCGAGCGGTATGACTGCACAGCAGCTAAGGTCGGACATTATATCTCAGAATATAGCAAATTCAAATACAACAAGAACTTCAGATGGCACTCCTTATGTGAGAAAAGCAGTTGTTTTTACAGAAAAAACATTAACAGGTGCAACAGCAATAAAAGGTGCTAACAGCAATGGTTCTTCTTTTGCAAGTGCTTTAAGAAATGCCAGCGGCGGCAGACTTGGTGATGGCGTAAAAGTTACATCGGTTTATGAAGATACATCAACAGATATGAACATGGTATATGATCCGTCACATCCTGATGCTGATGAGAACGGATATGTAACATATCCTAATGTAAATGTTGTCCAGGAGATGACTGATATGATTGATGCTTCACGTTCTTATGAGGCAAATATATCAGCATTTAATGCAAGCAAATCAATGGCAACAAAAGGTCTTTCAATAGGACAGGCTTAGGAGATTTAATATATAAAGATTTATAAATGACTGGAAAGAGGTAAATCATGGACGTAACATCAGCAATCAATAGTTTAGGAAATGATTATGTGGCTAAAGTCACTGATGCGATGAAACAGTCAGCGGCAGTTAATAATACTAATGGCAGTGCGGCTAATCAGACATTCGATTCCATTTTTAATGCTGTATCAGGACTTGTTAACAGTACAAATGATTATGTACAGCAGGCACAGCAGGCTGAGATAGATTTTGCACTTGGCAAGATGACAAATACACATGAACTTGGAGTTTACCAGCAGCAGGCAAATATTGCATTGCAGTTTACTGTTGCAGTGAGAGATAAAGCATTAGAGGCATATAAAGAGATAATGAATATGCAAATTTAATTAATGGGAGTAATAAAGTACGATGGCTGAACGATTTAGACAAATTGTTGATCGAATAGTAGAAAAATGGAAAAGCTGGTCTGCTAAACAGAAAACAATTATAATCAGCACGGCAGCAGTAATTCTGGTTGCGGTTGCGATTATTGCATTTGCTGTGACAAGACCAAATTACGAAGTGCTTACAACGTGTCAGGATTATACAGAACTTGGAAGCGTTACATCAATTCTTAATGAGAATGGATATAAGTATCAGGTAAAGGATAATACATTGGTTGTAAAAGTAGAAAAGAAGAATCTTACAAATGCCAAGATGGCAATTGCATCTGCTGATATCAAGTCTGATGGATATACATTTGATGATGCGATGAAGAGCAGTTTTACAACAACTGAATCTGATAAGACAAAACAGTTTGCACATTATCTTGAAGCAAAATTTGTATCGGACCTTGAATCTATGGATGGAATCAAATCTGCATCTGTATCAGTTGATATACCTGATACAAGTAGTTCATTTTATGCAACAACCGCAGAAAAATCTGTCAGTGTTGTTGTTGATACGAATAAGACAATAAGTGATGATACAGCTGAGAGTATCGCAAATTTTCTTGCAACAGCTGCAGGCAATTCGACAACTAATAATATTACAATTATTGATAATAAAGGAACAACTCTTTTTTCGGGTCTCAGCAATGCGGGAACGGTATCAGGTGTAAGCAATGCCGGAAAACAGAAATATAAAGCACAGATTGAAGCTACTACAATTAATTCATTAAGAAAAGGGCTTCTTTCAACGGGACTTTATGATGATGTCAATCTTACACTTAATTATGTGCTTGACTGGGATGCTGTAAATACTATAGCAACTGAGTATTCAACACAGGGCGATGAACAGGCAATATTTGGAGAGTCTTATGAAGAGATATCTACAGGTTCAACAGGTGCGAGCGGAACACCTGGAACAACTTCTAACAGTTCAGACAGTACTACATACAATGTAACTAACGGTACGGGCGATACTTCAACATATCAGCTTAACAAGTATTCGTATATGCCGAATTCATTGGTAACAACAACAAACAAAGAACCTGGTTCTATTGTATATGGTGATTCGTCTTTGGCTGTAACATTTATAAAAAATGTTGTATACAATGAGGATGAATGTAAAAAGCTTGGCTATCTTGATAATATGACATGGGAACAGTTCAAGAGCCAGAATACACAGCCTGTTGCACAGACGGTTGACCAGACATGGATTGATTTGATTTCTGCCGGTACAGGTATTGATTCTGCTAATATTTCTGTGCTTGCATACCAGAGACCATGGTTTGAAGATTCTACGTCAGGAAGTGTATTTACAAGAGTTACTTTCTGGTTGCAGATTGCACTCGCAGCAATTATTCTTGGAATTCTTGTGTTTGTAATTATAAGAAGTGCCAGACCTCTTACAGTTGAAGAGACTGAACCGGAACTTTCAGTGGAACAGATGCTTGCAGCAACAAAGGAGAACCAGCCTGCTGTTGATGATATTGATATGCAGGATAAGTCAGAAACGAGAAAAGCAATTGAGAAGTTTGTGGATGAAAATCCGGAAGCTGTTGCATTACTGCTTCGTAACTGGCTTAATGATGACTGGTGATTATGATGGATAG
>ERZ791837.416-NODE-416-length-33011-cov-2.935247_pt1 | contig 33011 bp, 29 predicted proteins | sample MGYA00510292_ERZ791837 | MGnify/ENA primary metagenome ERZ791837 (study PRJEB30046, sample SAMN00715259) | human gut metagenome | study: EMG produced TPA metagenomics assembly of the A metagenome-wide association study of gut microbiota in type 2...
CGCGCTTGAATTCCTCAAGCAATTTCTCCGAACCACGTACGTAGCACGCCGTTCCCATACACACCGAAATAGGATGTTTACCTTTAGGAGTCATCGTAAAGAAAGTATAGAATGTTACCACACCATACACACGCGACACCGGAACATTCAGCTTTGCAGCAATCAGGCGCTGCATCTCTTCCGGCAGATAGCCGTGCAGATGCTGCGCTTCATGAAGTATATTGATTAGTTCGCCTGGCTGGTTGCCATGCTTGTCACAAATAGCACGCACTTGTTCGGCAACGTCACAGGCTAATTTGATATCTGACATAGTTTCTCCGTTTTAATAAGTTAATCAATCGCCTTATTGAAATAATGCGTATGCAGCAACCGTTCCGCAGTCTCACTCAGCGGTTTGCCCAGATATTCCTCGTACAATGTCTTGATGTACGGATTCTCATGCGACTTGCGCAAAGGCTTCTGTGCATCTTCCCGATACAGTGCATTGGCACGTGCATACAGCACTTCCGAGTTGCCATGATGCAACGGTTGTCCGCCACCACCGATACAGCCACCCGGACATGCCATAATCTCAATCACATGATACTCATTCCGCCCATGGCGAATATCTTCCAACAATTGACGCGCATTACCCAGACCATGAGCAATACCCACCTTCAGTTCAAAACCATCCAGATCAATCGTCGCACGGCGCACACCGGCCAGACCACGCACCTGTTCGAAGTTCACATTCTCCAATGTCCGCCCAGTATAAATCTCATAAACCGAACGCAATGCCGCTTCCATCACACCACCGGTCGTTCCGAAGATGACACCGGCACCTGTTGAAGCTCCCATCGGATGATCAAACTCCTTATCCGTCAGTAGTGTAAAACCGACGTTAGCTCGTCTGATAAGTCGTGCCAACTCACGAGTGGAAATAGAATAATCCACATCCGGACTACCATCTGTCTTAAATTCATTACGGTCGCACTCATACTTCTTCGCCAGACAAGGCATAATAGATACCACTACCAGCTTTTCACGCGGAATGCCCATCTTCTCCGCCCAGAATGTCTTGGCAATGCTACCAAACATCTGCTGCGGCGAGCGTGCCGTAGAAGGAATATCAAGCATATCGGGAAAATGATGTTCAAAGAAATTCACCCATGCCGGACAACAGGAAGTCAGGATAGGCAGACGAACAGATTTATCCCCATTCATATAACGCGTCAGGCGATTCAATATCTCGGCACCTTCTTCCATGATGGTAAGGTCCGCTGCAAAGTCTGTATCAAATACATAATCAAAGCCCAATTCACGAAGAGCGTATACCATCTTTCCCGTTACCAACGTCCCGGCAGGCAGTCCGAACTCTTCCCCCAGAGCCGCACGGACGGCCGGAGCTGTCTGTACAATGACTACCTTATCCGGATTTTCCAAATCCAGCAACAGGCGGTTGGTATGATCGCGTTCCGTCAATGCTCCTACCGGACAAACAGCTACACATTGTCCGCAATAAGTACATTCACTGTCACTCATCATCTTATCGAAAGCCGGAGCAATCGTAGTATTGAAACCACGGCGAATAGCTCCCAAGGCACCTACTGTCTGTACTTCATTGCATACACTCTCGCAACGGCGGCAGAATATACACTTATCCATATTCCGCACAATGGACGAAGTGACTTCACGCTTACGAGGCGAAAGCTCCCCACCATTATAAGGCATCTGCCGGATATTGAAACGCAACGCCAAAGTCTGCAACTCACAGTCGCCGCACTTCGGGCAGGTAAGACAATCATTCGGATGATCCGAAAGTATCAGTTCAGCTACCACCTTGCGGGCATTCATCACACGCAGGGTACTGGTACGTACTACCATTCCTTCTGTACAACGGGTAGCACAGGCGGGAGCCAGATTACGACGTCCTTCCACCTCCACGACACAGATGCGGCACGAGGCCGGATTATTCTTAACGCAAGTGCCCTTCAAATCAATATGACAAAGGGTGGGTATATCTATACCGATTTTCCGTGCAGCTTCCAGGATAGTCGAGCCTTCAGGCACGGTAATATAATGGCGGTCTATTTGCAGGGTTATTTGTTTTTCTTCCATTTTCTTTCAGTTTAGTTCCCTTAAACTACATTGATTGCTTTGAATTTACAGCGTGCCATGCACATGCCGCACTTGATGCACTTGTCCGGATTGATGACATGCGGTTTGCGCACATCACCCAGAATGGCATCCGCCGGACAATGTTTAAAGCAAAGATGGCAACCAATGCACAATTCCGGATTAATGGTATAAGTCAGTAATGATTTGCACTGCTTCGCCCGGCAGGTTTTATCCCTCACATGCTCCACGTATTCATCATAAAAGTTATTGAGCGTAGACAGTACCGGATTGGGTGAAGTCTGTCCCAGCCCGCACAAGGCAGTATCTTTTATCACCTTTCCCAATGTAGAGAGTGCATCCAGATCTTTCATCGTGCCTCGTCCTTCGGTTATCTTGTTCAGCAGTTCCAGCAGACGCTTGTTACCAATACGGCAGGGCGTACATTTTCCGCATGATTCTTCCACCGTAAAATCAAGATAGAAGCGTGACACAGAAACCATACAATCATCTTCATCCATTACAATCATACCACCGGAGCCCATCATCGAGCCTTCCGCCAGCAAGTTGTCAAAGTCAATCGGTGTGTCCAGGTGCTTTTCTGTCAGGCATCCTCCCGAAGGTCCACCCGTCTGCACAGCCTTGAATTTCTTTCCTCCCTTAATGCCACCGCCAATTTCATAAATCACCTCACGCAGTGTCGTACCCATCGGCACTTCTATCAAGCCGACATTATTAATCTTACCGGCCAAGGCAAATACTTTTGTCCCTTTCGAACGTTCCGTACCGATAGACGCGAACCATTCCACACCTTTCGTCAGAATGATAGGAATATTGGCAAGCGTCTCCACATTGTTCACATTGGTCGGCTTGCCCAGATAACCGGCTTCGGCAGGAAAAGGAGGTTTCAAAGTAGGTTCACCGCGCTTTCCTTCCATAGAGTGGATCAGGGCAGTTTCCTCACCGCATACGAATGCTCCCGCGCCGTAACGTATCTCAATATCAAAACTGAAATCCGTACCGAATATATTCTTTCCCAGCAGCCCGTATTCACGTGCCTGGGCAATAGCTATTTTCAATCTTTGTATGGCCAGTGGATATTCTGCTCGGATATATACCAATCCTTTCGGAGAACCAATGGAATAACCGCAAACTGCCATAGCCTCAACAATGGAGTGCGGATCACCTTCCATAATGGAGCGGTCCATAAAGGCACCTGGGTCTCCTTCATCGGCATTACACACCACATATTTCATATCGGCTTTCTGCTTATGGGCAAATTCCCACTTCACTCCGGTAGGGAAACCGCCGCCGCCGCGTCCGCGAAGCCCGGAGCGTTTTATCACGTCAATCACTTCCTCCGGCTTCTTATGGAGCAGGCTATCTGCCAATGCCATATAACCATCCAGTGCAATATATTCCTCAATGTTCTCGGGATCGATGAAACCGCAGTTACGCAAAGCGATGCGCATCTGCTTCCGATAGAAATCCATGTGCTTGGAGTCACTGACGGTTTTCTCCGTCTTCGGATCTATATAGAGCAGCCGTTCTATCTTCCGTCCCCCGATGATATGCTCGCCGACTATCTCGTCGGCATCATCAGGAATCACCTGGGTATAGAAAGTATTATCAGGGATAATCTTTACGATAGGTCCCTTTTCACAAAAGCCGAAACAACCGGTAGTGATAACGTCCACCTTGTTGGCAATATTATTTCTCTCGAGTGCTTGCTGAAGACGTTCAGCAATGATGTGGCTGTCGGATGCTTTGCAACCTGTGCCACCACAGATCAGGATTTGCAGATGCTCGGTTCCCAATGCCAACCCACAGCATTGCTCCGTAACCGCCTCGCTACTTTCTTCGCGTAGCAAAAGCGTGCCTTCTGCCCTTTTCTTGATAATTTTCAGATCATGGATAGTTAGTACTTTCATTTTGTAATAGATTTGGGGTTGAGAACAAAGATACAAAAAGTGTTGAGATTACAAAAGGAAAGTAATAAAGATTATAGGAGGGAGAATTCCTCATATTGAAAAATTATATATTTTTGCACCCGCTTTCGGAAAAAGATCCGAAAGAACTATCAATATTCAATATAACATTTTACAAAAAACATGAATCACCCTTACAAAAAGATCATCGTTTCCGCCTTGCTCGGAACGTTGTTTTTAGGCGCCTGCTCAGACGATGCACCGTCTGAGGGAGAAGGTAAACAACAAACTTATTCATTAGTGGTAAAAGGCATTACGACTTCTGGTTCAGATTCTTCTGAGGAACTACGGGATGTATCAGTTTTCCAGTTCAGTGATGGTAACTTGTACAAAACGCAACAATTGACTCCCGAAGCCAATGGCCAGTCCAGTGTTTCCGCACTCAACGGTTCACGGCTGTACTTCCTCACCGGAGTGACACTTCCGGTTCAGGAAGGAAACATTACCGAAGAAGAATTCCGCAATATGACCATCGGCGAAGGACTGCACGATAATTCAGCTCCTGACTTTATGGCTGCAGTTGTTGAATTAGAAAGTAGTCCCCAAACACGCAGTAGTCAGGAAATCAACGTCGGTATGAAACGCGGTGTAGCCCGTATAGACCTGAATACCACAGCAGACAGCAAAACATTAATCAAAGAAGTAATCGTAGAGGATGCTCCGGCTGAAACATATCCGTTCATCGAAAACACTTCCGCATCAGATAAAACAGTAAGTTACTTAAAGAAATTTGATCCCGCTTTCGGTGGAGAACAACAGGGAATATTCCGCATTTTCGAGAGTGCGCGTCCTGTAAATATCACCCTGCGGGGTACATACGATAAAATCCCCATCAGACTAAAGATGCAATTACCAAATATAGAACGCAATAAAGTTTACGAACTGTCAGTACTCAATGTAGGTGCCACAGTAGAAGGAATCGGTATTGCTGTAGAGAAAGGCTTCCAAAAGGGCGGAGACCTGATCCGAAGCAAAGGTGTCAGACTGGAGTCACTGGCAATCGTAGAGAGCATGGATGCAGAGACAGGTGAGATCACCTTTCGCTAAAATATAACAAATTTTGAACCTTCTCTTGACAAGGGCAGTTACAGATGATTATACTGACTATTGTTGAGAAAAGACGGACATTGGGGTTGTATGGAAAGTCATACTGCCCTTTTTACGTCAGGTATGCAAACACCCTAAGAGGGAAAACAGGAGGAGAATTATGAAAAAGAAAGTCGTAAGTTTACTTACAGCTATGGCTTTGACAGTTGTTGCACTGACTGGATGTGGTTCTACCGCAGCAGATACAACTGACACCGCAGCAGAAGCAGCAGAAGGCACAGAGGAGACGGCTGACGCTGAAGCAGCAGACACAGAGACAGCTGATGCAGACACAGAGGCAGCTGAGGGCGCAGATATGTCCAGCGTAAAGGCAGGTTTTATTTTTCTGCATGATGAAAACTCTACCTATGATCTTAACTTCTTAAACGCAGCAAAGGCAGCTTGTGAAAAGCTTGGCGTTGAATGTGTAACAAAGACAAATATCCCGGAAGGACAGGAGTGCTACGAAGCAGCATGTGAACTGGCAGATGCCGGATGCAATTTCATTTTTGCAGACAGCTTTGGACATGAGGATTATATCATTGAAGCAGCTAAGGAATATCCTGATATCCAGTTCAGCCATGCAACAGGAACCAAGGCACATACAGAGAATCTTTCCAATTATCATAATGCATTTGCATCCATTTATGATGGACGTTATCTTGCAGGTATTGCTGCAGGTATGAAGCTGAATGAGATGATCGATAATGGTGATATCACAGCAGACCAGGCTAAGATCGGTTATGTTGGGGCATATACTTATGCAGAAGTTATCTCCGGTTATACATCTTTCTTCCTTGGCGCACGTTCTGTATGCCCTACAGCAACCATGGAAGTAACCTTTACAGGTTCCTGGTATGATGAGACAGCAGAGAAGGAAGGCGCTAACAAGCTGATCGAGGACGGATGCGTACTGATCAGCCAGCATGCAGACTCCATGGGAGCTCCTACTGCATGTGAAACAGCTGGTGTACCTGATGTTTCCTACAATGGAAGCACAGCAAGTGCATGTCCTAACACATTCCTTGTATCATCCAGAGTAAACTGGGAGCCTTACTTCGAATATGCTATGACCTGTGTTGCCAATGGAACTGCTATTGACACTGACTGGTGTGGAAATCTTGAGACCGGTTCCGTAGAGCTGTCTGAGCTTGGAAGCTGTGCAGCAGAAGGCACTCAGGAAGCTATTGATGCAGCTAAGGCAGATATCATTGCAGGTAATTTACACGTATTTGATATCTCTACATTTACTGTAGAGGGCAAGACACTGGACAGCTATGAAGCAGATGTTGATACAGATGCTGATTATACACCTGATCATGAAGTAGTAGTTGATGGATATTTCCATGAATCTGGAGAAGGCTTCCGTTCAGCACCTTACTTCAATGTTCAGATCGATGGAATCACCCTTCTGGATACAGCATTCTAACAGGGCCATTTGATTGACTTTTGAATGATTCAGAGGGCGGCGCAGCGAATTTCGCCGTGCCGCCCTTTTTCTATTGTCATACAGTGTGTGATAATAGAAAAAGGGCGGAAAATGACGCAAAAGACTCGAAAGGGGATAGAAGATGGAAACCAAAACAGCCGCAGTGTCAATGAAAAATATTACCAAGACATTTGGCCCGGTAATAGCCAATGATAAGGTGAACCTGGATATTTACAAGGGAGAGATCTTATCATTACTTGGAGAGAATGGAAGTGGAAAGACAACTCTGATGAATATGCTTTCTGGAATTTACTTTCCGGATGAGGGACAGATATTTATCAATGGAAGGGAAGTAGTGATCAAATCCCCGAAGGATGCGCTGAAGCTTGGAATTGGTATGGTACATCAGCATTTTAAGCTGATCGATGTGCTGTCGGCGACAGAAAATATCATTCTCGGACTGCCCGGCAAGCTGAATATCAAGGAAGCTTCCAAAAAAATTGAAGATATCTGTAATAAATATGGATTTGAGGTAGATCCGGGTCAGAAGATCTATGATATGTCTGTTTCCCAGAAGCAGACAGTAGAGATTGTCAAGGTACTTTATCGTGGGGCAGATATCCTGATCCTGGATGAGCCGACTGCGGTTCTGACTCCACAGGAAACAGAGAAGCTGTTCCATGTTCTTCGTAAGATGAGGGATGACGGTAAGGCGATCGTTATTATCACCCATAAAATGCATGAGGTGGAATCCCTTTCTGACAGAGTGGCAGTATTGCGGAATGGACAGTATATAGGCAGTATGATGACCAAAGATACCAATGTGACAGAAATGACCAATATGATGGTTGGACATGCAGTTACTCTGAATATTGAAAGACCGGATCCGGTGGATCCAAGGCCGCGTATAGAAGTGGAAGGTCTTACCATACGGAATGAGGATGGGATACTGAAGCTGAAGGATGTTTCCTTCACCGCAAACAGTGGAGAGATCCTTGGTATTGCAGGTATTTCTGGATGTGGACAGAAGGAACTGCTGGAAGCGATCGCAGGTCTTCAGGTAACAGAGTCTGGCAGGATCAGCTATGTGGAGGAAGACGGTACGAAGGAAGAGCTGATCGGTATGGATCCGAGGAAGATCGCAGAAAAGGGAGTATCTCTTTCCTTTGTACCGGAAGACCGCCTTGGCATGGGACTTGTTGGAAATATGGATCTGACAGATAATATGATGCTCCGTTCCTTCAGAAGGGGACACAGTCCGTTTACCAACAGGAAATCACCGAGGAAGCTGGCAGAGGATGTAGTAGAAAGTCTGGAGGTAGTAACACCAGGTATTACAACTCCGGTCAGAAGGCTTTCAGGCGGAAATGTACAGAAGGTACTGGTTGGACGTGAAATTGCATCAGCACCGACGGTACTCCTTACTGCTTATGCTGTGAGAGGACTTGATATTAACTCTTCCTATACAATCTATGATCTGATCAATGAGCAGAAAAAGAAAGGTGTAGCCGTTATTTTTGTTGGAGAGGATCTGGATGTACTCCTTGAGCTTTCAGATAAGATCCTTGTGCTTTGCGGCGGTGAAGTGAGTGGTATTGTAGATGCCAGAAATACAGATAAAAATGAGGTTGGTATGCTGATGACCAGAGTAGGAGGCAGGAAAGATCATGAATGAAAAAAAGAAAGAACCGCTTTTTCATATAGTGAAAAGAAGTGCGCTTCCCTGGTACCAGGCACTTCTGATCCGTATCGCAGCTATTATACTGGCATTGATCCTGTGCGCTGTTATTACAACGATAACGACAGGGATTAATCCGATCCAGGTGTATGAATCTATTTTTGCAGGGGCATTTGGCAGTGTAAGAAAGACTTGGGTCACTCTGCAGAATATTTCCATTCTTCTTCTGATTTCGCTGGCACTGACACCGGCATTTAAAATGAAGTTCTGGAACATAGGAGGAGAAGGCCAGGTGCTTGTCGGTGGTCTTGCAGCTGCAGCGTGCATGATCTGTCTGGATGATAAAATGCCGGGTGGACTTGTGATTTTATGTATGGTGCTCGCCAGTATCGCGGCTGGTGCTGTGTGGGGATTGATCCCGGCCTTCTTTAAGGCTAAGTGGAATACCAATGAAACACTTTCCACGCTGATGATGAACTATATTGCCACACAGCTGGTAGCCTTCTTTACGATCGTATGGGAGGTGCCAAAGGGCTCCGGAAAGATCGGTATTATCAATCAGGATACCAATCTCGGATGGCTGCCTCAGGCATTTGGCTCCAAATATCTGCTGAGCATTATTGTAGCAGTTCTTGTTACTTTATTTATGTATGTTTATCTGAACTTCAGTAAACAGGGATATGAGATCTCTGTTGTAGGTGAGAGTGAAAATACAGCCAAATATGTAGGAATCAAGGTAGAAAAGGTTATTATCCGTACCATGCTGTTATCCGGTGCGGTCTGCGGACTGGTAGGACTTTTATTAGTTGGCGGGATCAATCATACTGTGACAACTACGATCGCAGGCGGACAGGGCTTTACAGGTGTCCTGGTATCCTGGATGTCCAAATTTAATCCGCTTACTATGGTATTTTCCAGCTTTCTGATTATTTTTATGGATAGAGGAGCCAGTGAGATTTCTACAAATTTCGGACTGAATCATTCCTATGCGGATATTCTGACTGGTATCATTCTGTTCTTTATTATCGGATGTGAATTCTTTATCACTTACAGACTGCAGTTCCGTAAGAAAGCAGAAAAGGAGGAACAGTAATCATGTGGAATTTTTTACTTGCCTTTATACCAAGAGCAATCGTCCAGGGAATCCCACTTCTCTATGGAAGTACCGGAGAGATCATCACAGAAAAGTCAGGTAACCTGAATCTGGGTATTCCAGGAGTTATGTATGTGGGTGCGATCAGTGGTGTTATTGGATCCTTCTTTTATGAAAGATCTGCAGGAAGTGCGGCAGCCATGAATCCGGTGCTGGCAATCCTGATTCCCATGCTTTGCTGTCTGATCGGGTCCATGCTGATGGGTCTGTTGTACTGCTTCCTGACAGTAACTCTGCGGGCAAACCAGAACGTGACAGGTCTTGCCATGACAACCTTTGGTGTCGGTTTTGGAAACTTCTTCGGGGGTTCCCTGATCAAGCTGGTTGCCAGTGATGTTCCGTCTATTGCCCTTTCAGCGACCAGCAGTTATTTCAGCAAGTCCCTTCCGTTTGCAGGAAAGCTTGGCTGGTTTGGAAAGCTGTTTTTATCCTATGGATTTCTGGCATATCTTGCAGTTATCATTGCAGTAGCGGCGTCCTATTTCCTGAATCATACCCGTGCAGGACTGCACCTGCGGGCAGTGGGAGAGGGACCAAATACAGCAGATGCGGCAGGAATTAGTGTAACAAGGTATAAATATCTGGCAACCATAGCGGGCTGTATGATCGCAGGTCTTGGTGGTCTGTATTATGTCATGGATTATGCCTGCGGTGTCTGGTCAAACGATGCATTTGGTGATAGAGGATGGCTTGCTATCGCTCTTGTTATATTCACCATATGGCGTCCTAACGTCAGCATATTTGCTTCCTTCCTGTTCGGTGGTCTTTATATCCTGTATCTGTATATACCGACAGGAATGGATCATATGGAGTATCAGGAACTATATAAAATGATCCCTTATGTGGTAACCCTGGTGGTACTGGTAGTGACCAGTATCAGGAGTAAGCGTGAAAGTCAGCCGCCGGCAAGTCTTGGACTGGCGTACTTCAGAGAAGAAAGATGATCAAAGAAAGCAGGAAAGGAAAAAAGGATGAATGAGATAAAAAAGCCTAAGAAACCATTGATTTTTTATTACACGCTTGTACTGGTAATCATAATTCTGATTAATTCCCTTCTGGTTCCCTGGATGGCCAAAATGCAGATTAAGGAAGTGGATTACGGCACTTTCATGACCATGACCGATAATAAAGAGATCGGGAAGGTAGAGATCCAGAGTAACCAGATCCTGTTTACCAATAAGGATGAATCTGTTATTTACAAAACCGGAGTGATCGAAGATCCGGGACTGGTAGAGAGACTGCATGACTCGGGAGCAGAATTTGCCAGTGAGATCGTAGAACAGACATCACCGTTACTTTCATTCCTGCTGACATGGATCCTGCCGCTTGTGATTTTCTTTGCCATAGGTGAATTCCTGAGCAGGAAGATGATGGACAAGGCAGGAGGCGGAGCCGGTTCCATGATGTTTGGCATGGGTAAGTCCAACGCGAAGGTCTATGTACAGTCATCAGAAGGAATTAAATTTAATGACGTGGCAGGAGAGGATGAAGCCAAGGAGAATCTGACTGAGATCGTAGAATATCTTCATAATCCTGAGAAATATAAGGAGATCGGAGCCTCCATGCCAAAGGGTATCCTGCTTGTAGGTCCTCCCGGAACCGGTAAGACCATGCTTGCCAAGGCAGTAGCAGGAGAAGCAAGCGTTCCATTTTTCTCTATTTCCGGTTCTGAGTTTGTTGAGATGTTTGTCGGTATGGGAGCAGCCAAGGTAAGGGATCTGTTTAATCAGGCCAAGGAAAAGGCACCCTGTATCGTGTTTATTGATGAGATTGATGCCATTGGCAAGAAGCGTGATGGAAGTATGGGCGGCAATGATGAAAGAGAGCAGACCCTGAACCAGCTTCTGACAGAGATGGATGGTTTTGAGGGGAATAACGGTGTCATCATCCTGGCAGCAACCAACAGACCGGAATCTCTTGATCCGGCGCTGACAAGACCGGGACGTTTTGACAGACGTGTACCCGTTGAGCTTCCTGATCTTAAGGGAAGAGAAGAGATCCTTAAGGTACATGCAAAAAAGATCCGTATTGCGGAGGACATTGACTTTAACAAGGTGGCAAGGATGGCATCCGGAGCCTCTGGAGCAGAGCTTGCCAATATCGTAAATGAAGCGGCACTCCGTGCCATCAGGGATAACAGAAAGTATGCAACCCAGTCAGACCTTGAGGAAAGCATAGAGGTTGTTATCGCCGGTTACCAGAAGAAGAATGCGATCCTGACAGACAAGGAAAAATGGACAGTAGCCTACCATGAGATCGGACATGCCATGGTTGCAGCCCTGCAGACCCATTCCGCACCGGTACAGAAGATCACGATCATCCCAAGAACCTCCGGAGCCCTTGGCTATACCATGCAGGTAGAAGAGGGCAATCATTATCTGATGACAAAGGACGAGCTGGAGAATAAGATCGCTACATTGACTGGTGGACGTGCGGCAGAGGAAGTAGTTTATAACAGTATATCCACAGGCGCTTCCAATGATATTGAGCAGGCAACCAAGCTGGCAAGAGGCATGGTTACCCGTTATGGCATGACAGATGACTTTGACATGGTTGCATTGGAGACAGTAACGAACCAGTATCTGGGCGGAGATGCTTCCCTTGCCTGCTCACCACAGACACAGGCTCTGATCGATGAAAAGGTGGTAAGCCTTGTGAAGACACAGCATGAAAAGGCAATTTCACTGCTGAAGAATAACAGGGAAAAACTGGATGAGCTTGCAAAATTCCTTTATGAAAAGGAAACAATCACAGGAGAGGAATTTATGGAGATCCTGAATAAGGAGCGGCAGTGATATGCAGAGGGTACTGCGTTTTGAAGAGGCCTATAAGGCAGAAAGTATCATAGACAATATGGCACTGCAGAAGGGCGTGCTGAAGGATTATCTGGAAAAGCGCAGAACAGCCGCCTTTGAATCCTATATAAATTTTAATCTGTGCAGCTTTGATTTTTATGATGTAGACAGTACGCTGGTAGATACCGCCAGAGTACTTCTGTATCTTGACAGGGAGGATCTGATCATTTTCTGTGAGGATGAAAGAACCTGTCAGAGCATGAAAAAACTTCTGCCAGAGCAGGAATCAGACAAGGAAATGGCGCTTCGTGGATTTTTTACAGCACTTCTGGAAAACGATATGGATTTTATCGACAGCTGGGAGAATTCCATTACTGAGGCTGAGGATCAGGCTCTTGCAGGGGATACGAAGGATTATCTTGGAAAGATCATAGAGTACAGGAAGGAGCTCCTCCGGCTGAAGCGGTATTATACGCAGCTGCAGGTGATCTTTGACGGACTTCTGGATAATGAAAATGGACTTCTTTCAGGAGAAGCACTGAGGCATCTGGGCATCATAGACAGTCGTATTGACCGCTGCTACAGAGGCGTTCTGAACCTCAGGGATTATGTGACACAGATGAGAGAAGCCTATCAGTCTCAGATCGATATTGAACAGAATTCCCTGATGAAATTTTTTACCCTGATCACGGCAATCTTCCTGCCGCTTACCCTGATGGTGGGATGGTATGGCATGAATTTCAAAAATATGCCGGAGCTTGCCAGCAGATATGGATATCCGGTATTTATCGTGGTCAGTATATTGGTCAGTATCTTCCTGATACGGTATTTCAAAAAGAAGAAATGGCTGTAAGGCGATATCGCTTTACAGCCATATTATTTCGTATTCGTTTTAGTCTGAGTCATTCCTACTTCACATCATTTTTGCTTTCCTTACCAGCAGCATAGGTAAGTGCGTTCTCCAATGTGGTTTCAGCAATTGCTTCCATGGCCTCTCTTGTAAAAAAGCCCTGATGGGAGGTGATCATAACGTTCGGGAAGGAGAGCAGCCTGGCTGTGGTAGAATGCTCCAGGATCTCGTCTGAGCGGTCTTCAAAGACATTTTTGGTTTCTTCCTCATATACATCCAGCCCAACACCGGCAAACTTATGCATACGGATGCCTTCGATCAGATCATCCGTTTTGACGAGGGCACCTCTTGAGGTGTTGACAAGGATCACACCATCCATCATTTTTTTGATCGTTTCGATATTGATAAGATGATAGGTGTCATCCGTCAGAGGGCAGTGAAGGGAGATCAGATTGCTCCCAGAGAGCACCTCATCCAGTGAAACATATGTTACAAAATCCTTTAAGTCCGGATTCTGATACATGTCATAGGCAAGAACCTTCATGCCAAAACCATTGCAGATCCGGCACATGGCAGCACCAATTTTTCCGGTACCAATGATGCCGGCGGTTTTTCCATGGAAGTTAAAGCCCATCAGACCGGCAAGACTGAAATCATTTTCCCGTACCTTGTTATAGGCTTTGTAGAGTCTTCTGTTGCAGGCAAGAGCCAGTGCCATGGCATGCTCGGCAACAGCTTCCGGAGAATAGCTGGGTACACGCATGATGCGGATGCCAAGCTCTGCAGCTTTCGTAGAATCCACATTATTAAATCCGGCGCAGCGCATCAGAACAAGTGAAACACCCTTGCTGTGCAGGATCTCAAGAGTCTGTTCACCTACGTTTGAGCTGACAAAAGCACATACGGCATCGAAGCCCTCTGCAAGGGAAGCAGTACGTGGATCAAGGTCATATTTGATATATTCAATTTCAATTTCCGGGAACCTGGAAAGAGCAGCATCAAAGGACTCTTTATCATAACTCTTGGTATCATAAAATAAAATTTTCATGGTAAAACCTCCTTCTATCATTGTAACCATTTTGAAACGGGTTCATGCGCCTGTTATCTTGTTTTCATGATCATTATTATAGCATGTGTTAAAAAATTAACAATACATTTTAGGAAAATTTTAGAATTGCGGTTACAGAAAGAATCAGATACAATACAGAGGAAACTATAAATATAGGATCGGGTGAACGAATCGTGAACAGGCAGGAAGCAGAACAGTATTTATATTATGCCATGAATATCGGGGAACTTCTTCTGGAAAACGGAGCAGAAGTGGGACGGGTGGAGGATACCGTAAGGAGGATCTGCCTGGCAGGTGGAGCAGAGCGGGCAGATGTATTTTCTATTACCTCCAGCATGAGTGCCTCTATTTATGGGAAGGAGTTTGGGAGCTGTACCCAGACGAGAAGAGTACTGAATACTGTCAGTGATTTTCACAAGCTGGAGGAGCTGAACTGTTTATCCAGAAAAATATGTGAAGAGGGATTGACCTTTGGTGAAATAGAACGAGAAATCGAGAGGATACAGAAGGAGCAGGGGTATTCATTCTGGTGGCTTGTGCTCGATTATGCATTGATATCCGGAAGCTTCTGTGTTTTCTTTGGAGGTAATGCAAGGGACATGGTGATCTCGGCACTGATCGGTGTGCTTCTTAAATTTCTGATGACCTTTATGCAGAAAACGGCAGCCAACCACCTTTTTAATGCGCTGATCTGTTCAGTAGCAGGAGGATTTCTTGCCAATCTTGCTGTATTTGCATCGGTGGCGGATCATGCTGACAGGATCAGTATTGGTAATATCATGCTGCTTATTCCGGGTATTGCCTTTACCAATTCTCTGAGGGACATGTTCTCTGGGGATACGATCACAGGACTGATCCGGTTTATGGAATCGATCCTGCTTGCTGTGATCATTGCATTCGGATTTAACATTGCGGGATTTTATTTCCGTTGAGGATATAAGGAGAAAAGAACATGAAGGAGATCATACAGCTTCTGATGGCAGGGGCAGGATCACTGGGATTTGCGGTTTTGTATAATATACGCGGAAAAAAGCTCTGGGTGATAGCTGCCGGGGGAATTGCTGCCTGGGGCGTTTATCTTGCAACACAGCAGCTTACCGGAAATGACTATGCCAGCAGCTTTACAGCCTGTGTGGCACTGACCTTATATGCAGAAGTAATGGCTATTATATTCAGGACACCGGTAACTGTATTCCTGGTATCGGTTGCGATCCCGCTGATACCAGGAGCGCCCCTGTACCGGGCCATGAACAGCCTTATGCATGGCAGTGTGGAGGACTTTGCCAGGGAGGGAATCTATGCCTTTTTATTTGCAGCATCCATGGCGGCAGGAATTACCCTGACGACGCTGGTATTCCGTACCATGCGGGCAAAGCGTTACCACAGAAGACATCTGTAACTGCCAGCGCATGAAAAAGCCACCTCAGCTGTACATGCTGGTGCTGCGGCGGCCTTCGTTTTTACAGCTCTCCACGATATTTTTCTTCACAGTATTTACAGCGGTAAATCTCCCGTTCTTCATCTGCGAGGACAAAGATATGGGGGAGTCCCTGCTCAATGGAGGTGATACATCTCGGGTTTTTGCAATGGATGACATTTTTGATCTCTTTTGGAAGCTCCAGTACCTTTTTATCAACGATCTCTCCATCCTTGATCACATTCACAGTGATGTTGTGATCGATAAAGGCAAGGACATCCAGATCCAGCATATTGATGTCACATTCTACCTTCAGGATATCCTTTTTTCCCATCTTATTGCTTTTTGCGTTCTTGATGATAGCAACAGTACAGTCCAGCTTGTCCAGCTGCAGATGATGATAAATGGCAAGGCTTTTTCCTGCCTTGATATGATCAAGAACAAATCCTTCTTCAATTTTTCCTACATTTAACATAATAATCGTACCTCCCTTTATAATGAAGCGGTGTCAATACCAAGAAGCGTCAGGATCAGTGCCATTCTCACATAGACACCATACTGTACCTGCTTGAAATAGGCAGCTCTCGGGTCATCGTCTACTTCAACGGAGATCTCGTTTACTCTCGGAAGCGGGTGAAGAACGATCATGTCGGGCTTTGCCAGCTTCATTTTGGCCTGATCCAGTATATAGAAATCCTTCAGACGGACATAATCCTCTTCATTGAAGAAACGTTCCTTCTGTACTCTTGTCATATACAGGAGATCCAGCTCACCCATGACATCCTCAAGACGGATCTTTTCCTCGTAAGGAATGTTCTTTTCCTTCAGCATATCTGTGATGTAATCCGGGATACGGAGCTCTTCCGGGGATATGAAGAGAAAACGGATGCCGGGATATCTGACAAGGGCATTGATCAGGGAATGTACGGTACGTCCAAATTTCAGGTCACCGCAAAGACCAATGGTGAAATCAGACAGGCGTCCCTTCAGGGAACGGATCGTCATCAGGTCAGTCAGTGTCTGGGTTGGATGCTGATGACCGCCATCACCGGCATTGATCACCGGGATAGAAGAGTGGCTGGCAGCAACCATGGGTGCTCCCTCCTTTGGATGGCGCATGGCACAGATATCTGCGAAGCAGGAGATCACGCGGATCGTATCGGAAACACTTTCACCCTTAGAGGCAGAAGAGGAACCGGCATCGGAAAATCCGATCACACTGCCGCCAAGGTTCAGCATGGCAGATTCAAAGCTTAAACGGGTTCTGGTGCTTGGCTCGTAGAAACAGGTGGCAAGCTTTTTGCCATCACAGGCATTGGCATACTTTTCCCGGTTTTTTTCGATATCACCGGCAAGAACAAAAAGCTGATCCAGTTCTTCTACCGTGAAATCAAGAGGATTCATTAAATGTCTCATAACAGAGAACTCCTTCCAAAATAAAATTTTGATCCACAGGAAAGCCTTAGAAAATATTTCCTGTGTTGACATAGAAAATCGAAGAGCGGTAAAGCTCTTCGATTCTATTTTTATTATTTAAATGTTAACAGATCAGCAACTGCTTTTCTTCTTGGTGCAACAGGCTCTTCATCAGGAATTCCAACAGGAATCAGAACAGCCACCTCCTGGTTTTCAGGAAGCTCTAATAAAGAAGCAGCCTTTGCTTCATCAAAGATACCCATGATAACGGATCCCAGTCCCTTTTCATATGCGGCAAGACAAAATGCTTCAGAGGCAACCCCCGCATCAAACATCTGCCAGCTATCCTTTCTGTCTGTGGAATAAGAGCCATCTCTTTCGAAACCACTTCTTCCCTTGATAAAGGAAAGACAGATCAGCATGGGAGCATTTTTGATGATCTCACCATTGTGGGGATAAGCATCTGTACATTCATCAGCGATCTTATCCTTCAGGGCACCTTCTACAGCAACATATCTTGCGATCTGGGAATGCTTCCAGCTCGGTGCATAAGAAGCAGCTTCAATAATTTCGTTTACTACCTCATGGTCAACGTGAGTGTCCTTGAATTTGCGGATACTTCTGCGGCCCATGATACATTCTTTTGCAGTCATGATAACCCTCCTTTTTGCCTATTTTTCCTATCATAGCACAAGAATAAATTTCTTTCAAGAATACTTTGCATTCTAAGAAGGGATATTGTACAATAGCCTTATTACAGAGGAAAAGAGAGGGAGAGGCTTATGGCTACAGAGCTGAAAGAGAAGAAAAGATGGCTGTTTTTCGGGCTTCCTTTTACATTTACCACATATACAGTCAAGGAGAATGTACTGACAGTAAACAGTGGATTTCTGAAGAAGGTTGAGAGTGACTGTTACATGTACAAGATTCAGGATGTGGAGCTTGTAAGTACACTGTTTGAAAGAATGTTCGGACTTGGTACGGTGATCTGCTATACAGGAGATACGACAGATCCCAAGCTTCCTCTGACCCATATTAAGAATGCAAGGGCAGTGAAGGATTTTATCCTGGAGATGTCAGAGGCAGCCAGATTAAAGCGCAGGACAGTGAACACACTGAATATCGGGGCAGATGTGACAGATCTTGACGGAGATGGGATTCCGGATTAAGTAAGAGCGGTATGACTTGTCATACCGCTTTTTTTGAGAGAAGCTTTTCAAAGAGCAGGCCGGAAAGGAACCAGTTGGGGAAATAATCCAGCCGGATCACATTTTTAATGCGCCAGCGGCAGTTTTCATAGCTCCATGGACAGATGCCCTTTCTTGTAAGGAACTGCCCGGAGAGAAATTCGCCGGTGAAGATACACAGGGCATAAATACTTCCCCGGACAGAAACAGGAAGTCTTCGGAGGAGGACAAACAGTGGCTTTAAAAGGACAGCACTCCCATAGATCGGGAACATCCAGAGAGAGGTTGTTCCTTTCAGGGAAAGCTCACGTCTTCTTAAGGAACCGAGAGCAGTATATACTATTTCAAGGCACCAGCCGGTCATACCGCAGGTGAGAAAGTCTTTGAACCATTTTTTCATCATAAGGTAAGTATGGCCAGGCGGAAGGAAAATTATGCAGACAGATGAGAAAAAAATGATGACATATCAGGAAACCATGGACTATATTGACAGCCTGCAGAGCGGCGGGATCGTACCGGGACTTGATAATATCCGGGCATTATGTGAGAAGCTTGGCAATCCGCAGGATGCACTTTCCTTCGTGCATATTGCAGGAACCAATGGAAAAGGGTCTGTTCTCTGTCTGGTTTCCAGTGTGCTGAAGCAGGCGGGCTACCGGACCGGAAGATATATATCACCAACGATCTTTGACTACAGAGAGCGGTTCCAGATAGGGGAGCGGCCGATCAGCAAAAAGGATCTGTGTCTGTATATGACAAGGCTGAAGGAAGCATGTGAGGAGCTGAAGGCAGAAGGAAACAGTCAGCCTACACCCTTTGAAGTAGAGACAGCGCTTGCTTTTCTTTATTTTAAGGAAAAGGACTGTGACATTGTTGTACTGGAAACCGGTATGGGCGGCAGACTGGATGCCACCAATATTATTCAGAATACACTGGTTGCCGTATTTGCATCCATCAGTCTTGACCATATGAGGTTTCTTGGAAACACGCTTGCGGAGATCGCAGAGGAAAAGGCCGGGATCATCAAGCCAGGCTGCAGTGCGGTCAGTGCACCTCAGAAGAAAGAGGTTCTTTCGGTGCTGAGGGCTGCCTGTGAAAAGCAGAAGGTGACGCTTGACGTAGCAGATCCTGGCAGCCTGAAAAAGATCAAGAGTACCATAAAGGGACAGAGGTTTTCTTATGGAAAGTATCAGGATCTGATGGTCACATTAGCCGGCAGATATCAGCTTGACAATGCCCTGACAGCCCTTCTTGCCCTTCAGCAGCTTTCAGAAAAGGGATTTCCCGTCAAGGAAAAAGATATTTATAAGGGCTTTGCGGAAGGAACCTGGCCAGGAAGATTTGAAGTGATCGGTCAGAAGCCTCTTTTTATCGCAGACGGGGCACATAACAGAGATGGCGCCGCAAGGCTTGCCGATTCCATTGGTTTTTATTTTACAAATAAAAGGATTATCTATATAATAGGAATGTTGAGAGATAAGGAACAGGAGGAGATCCTGAAGGTTACCTGTCCTTATGCAGAGCAGATCCTGACAGTGTCAACAGAAGGGAGCAGAGGACTTACTTCTTATGAGCTGGCACTGAAGGCGAAAGGATTTCATCAGAATGTGACCTGTACGGACAGTGTGGAGGAAGCGATAGAGCTTGCATATCTTATGGCAGATAAGGATACGGTGATCGTGGCATTTGGATCTTTGTCGTATCTGGGGAAGCTGATCACGGCAGTCAGGAATGGTAAGAAAGGCCAGGCGGTAAAACATGGTTGATAAGGATAAAGTCAGAGAGGGAATTACATTACTGTTAGAAGGAATCGGAGAGGATCCCCTGCGTGAGGGATTGATCGATACCCCAGACAGGGTAGCGAGAATGTATGAGGAGCTTTGTCAGGGCATGGAGGAGGATCCCGGGGAGCAGCTGTCTAAAGCCTTTCATGCAGAAAATAATGAGATGATCCTGGAAAAGGATATCACCTTTTACTCCATCTGTGAGCATCATCTGATGCCCTTTTATGGAAAGGCACATATTGCCTATATTCCGGATGGAAAAGTGGTAGGGATCAGCAAGCTGGCAAGAACTGTAGAGGTTTATGCAAGAAGACTGCAGATCCAGGAAAAGCTGACAGCTGAGATCGCTGATGCCATTATGGAATATGTAAAGCCGAGGGGAGTCATGGTGCAGCTCAGTGCTGAACATATGTGCATGACTATGCGTGGGGTGAAAAAGCCCGGCAGCCAGACCGTGACACTGGTATCACGGGGCGTTTTCAAGGATAATAAAGAGCTGCAGGATACTTTTTTCCATCTGCTGGCACAGTAAAACAGAAAGAAACGGCTTTCCGGAAAGAAACAGAAAAAACGGGGGAAATCATGAAAATAGGAAACAGGGAATTTGATGTAAACAATCATACGTATGTGATGGGGATCCTGAATGTGACACCGGATTCTTTTTCAGATGGCGGTAAGTTCAACGACATGGACAGGGCACTGTTCCATGTAGAGGAGATGATCGCAGAAGGCATGGATATTCTGGATATTGGCGGTGAGTCCACAAGACCGGGCTACACTGTGCTCAGTGTGCAGGAGGAAACAGACCGGGTTATCCCGGTGATCGAGGCGGTGAAGAAACGCTTTGATATCCCCATTTCCCTGGATACCTGCAAGGGGGCTGTAGCAAAGGCCGGAATACAGGCAGGTACTGACCTGATCAATGATATCTGGGGACTGAAATATGACGATACGATGGCGGGCGTGATTGCAGAAGCAGGACTGCCCTGCTGCCTGATGCACAACAGGGACAATACCGATTACCATAACTTTATGGAGGATGTGGCAGCAGATCTTTCTGATACCCTGTTTCTTGCCAGAAAGGCAGGCATCCGGGAAGACGGCATTATCCTGGATCCGGGCGTTGGTTTTGGCAAGACCTATGAAAATAATCTGGAGATCATCAACCGTCTGGAGGAGCTGAAGGTATTTGGTTACCCGATACTGCTTGGAACAAGCAGAAAATCAGTGATCGGATTGACCCTTTCCCTGCCGGTAGAAGAGAGAGTAGAGGGAACCCTTGTGACAACCGTATTTGCGGTAATGAAGGGGTGTGCCTTTGTGAGAGTACATGATATCAAAGAGAATGTGAGAGCCATTAAAATGGCAGAGGCGATCAGGAATGGATGAGATCAGGATTGACAATCTGGAGGTTTACGCCGGACATGGTGTATATGAGCATGAGAAGAGAAACGGACAGTCATTTTTCGTGAATGCTGTTCTTTTTTCTGATCTGAAAAGGGCTGGAAAAAGTGATGCCCTTGCTGATTCTACAAGTTATGGAGATATCGCAAGACTGATCTCTCATTTCCTTCGGGAACACCGGTTCCAGCTCTTAGAGGCAGTGGCAGAGGGCTGTGTCAGAGAGATCCTTACGACATTTGATAAAATAGACAGGGTGATTCTAGAGATCCGGAAGCCTTCCGCACCGATTGGGCTTCCCTTTGAATCTGTGTCAGTCAGAATAGAGCGTGGTTTTAAACGTGCCTATGTGGCTGTCGGCTCCAATATGGGAGATAAGAGGAACTATATTCTGGAGGCAGTGGAAAAGCTGAAGGCAGATCAGAAAATAAGACATCTTCGCTGTTCCACGCTCATTGAAACAGAGCCTTACGGGGGAGTAGAGCAGGATGCATTTATCAATGGTGTACTGGAGCTTGATACTCTGTATGAGCCGCTGGAGCTTTTGCATCTCCTTCAGAAGATCGAGCTGGAAGCAGGAAGAGAGCGGAAGATCCATTGGGGACCAAGGACACTGGATCTGGATATTCTTTTTTATGAGGATTTCGTTTCAGGGACAAAGGAACTGACCGTGCCTCATCCGGATATGCAGAACAGGAGCTTTGTACTGGATCCTATGGATGAACTGAATCCTGGCTATGTACATCCACTGCTTCAGAAGACGATCCGGCAGATGAAGCTGGAACTGGAAGGAGATAAGAATGACCGGAAATAAAAAATCCACCGCAGGAATCTGCGAGGAATGTAACTTTTATACCTATGATGATGACTATGAGTGCTATACCTGTGAGCAGGATCTTGATGAGGATGAAATGGCCAGGTTCCTGGCTGATGAATTCAGGGACTGCCCCTACTATCAGCCGGGAAACGAATACCTGGTCGTCAGGAAACAGATGTAATGGCAGCGTTTCTTGCACCGTCAAAGGTACTGACGGAAACTGGGCCACTCTCCGGTGTGTGGTAAACCGGAACCTCTGTATTGAACTCATTAAAGTAAACATACTGGGAAGTGATATTGATATTGCTGTAGTTGCCTTCTGCAACAACCTCCTGCTCACTTCCGTCAAAGCGCATCCGCATAAGAGCAGGTGATGCGCTGTCTACCTTCTGATAATAGATATAGGTATTTCCTACATTAAAGAAATCTACACGATCTGTTGTCAGAACCTCCACACTCTGATCATAAAGGGAATATCTGCAGAGCTGATAATTATTTCCAACATCCATATAGTAAACATAACCGTCTTTATAAACCGGGAACCAGAGATCTCCTTCATAGATGACTGAAGAGGTATCTGTCCGGGTATCTAAGGCATACAGGTAATGATCCTTATCCTGTCCATTGTAGTAGATAATGCCATTATCGCAGGAAGCAGGATTGATGATGTCGTCAGAGATAAGCAGGTTCTCTGATTTGTCTGTTTTCAGCTTATAAAACTTCGTAAAGTCTTTGTTATTATATCTCTGATAATACAGATAGTTTCCGCACAGCTGCATGGTAACGGCACCGTCTCTGACAAGACATACGGTGTTATTGCCATTTTTCTTTGTACGGAAGACACCATAAGTACGAAGGACATAACCAAAGCCCTCACCGGCCTTACTGGTATCCATAAAGTAGTACAGGTAATCACCTGCAGCATTGATCGAAGAAACACTGCCATTTCCAAGACGTGTAAACTCTGTTTCGTCAGGATTCATGGAGTAGAGTGCGTAGTTGTCATAGGCATTGGCAAAGTACACCTTGCCATCAGATTCACAGAACAGACCATGCTGGTTCAGATTTCCGGCGGTGTTGCCTGTAACGGAAATATCATTGTCCGGAACTCTTCCTTTGAGTGTGGAAAGAAAGCCTGCGGTAATAAGTAACAGAACGATAATCACAGCAAAAATGATATATTTTCCATTTTTTTTCATGGTGTTTTCTCCCTGGATAAAAGTAAAATAGTTTTCTTTATTATACTGAAAACAGGCAGGGACTGCAATGAAAATGTGGGGCAGATGCCTGCTGCGTTTCCGCAAAGTAAAGAACAGGTAAAATAGAGGCAATTGCTTGCTATCCCTATCCGTTTGGTATAAAATTAATAAAGATTTTATGCGAAAGGAACGGAAGAATATGGACTTGACAGAACTGCGGGGGCAGATCGATGAAATAGACAGCAGCATTGTGGATCTCTACGAAAAAAGGATGGATATTTCCAGACAGGTTGCAGAGTACAAGATTGAGAATGGCAAACAGGTATTTGATAAGGCAAGAGAAGAAGAAAAGATCAGAAAGGTGAAGTCACTCACCCATAACGATTTCAACAGTCATGGGATTGAAGAGCTCTTTGAACAGATCATGTCCATGAGCCGTAAACTGCAATATCAGCTTTTGTCTGAGAGAGGAAGTCTGAATAAGCTTCCTTTTATTCAGGTTGACCAGCTTGAAACAGAGAAGGCAAGAGTGGTTTTCCAGGGAGCAGAGGGAGCCTATTCCCAGGCAGCCATGCATCAGTATTTCGGGGACAGGATTGACAGCTTTCATGTAGATACCTTCCGGGATGCCATGATCGCCATTGACGAGGGCAGCGCAGATTATGCAGTACTTCCGATTGAAAATTCAACAGCCGGGATTGTCAGTGAGATTTATGATCTTCTGGTAGAATTTGAAAACTATATTGTAGGGGAACAGATCATTAAGATCGAACACTGTCTGATGGCACTGCCAGGAACAAAGCTGTCAGATATTAAGACGGTATATTCCCATCCACAGTCCCTGATGCAGTCAGCCAGATATCTGAATACACATCCCTGGCAGCAGATCAGCATGCAGAATAATGCTTTTGCTGCAAGAAAGGTGGCAGAGGAGAAGGATAGGACACAGGCAGCCATTGCAAGTGAATATGCAGCAAAGCTGTACGGACTTGAGATCCTTGAGAAGGGTGTGAACCAGTCCAGCACCAATTCCACCCGTTTTATTATCGTGACCAATCAGAAGATATTCCTGAAGAATGCCAGAAAGGTCAGCATCTGCTTTGAGGTAGCCCATGAAAGTGGTTCCCTGTATCATATGCTGTCACATTTCATTTATAATAACCTGAATATGAACCGGATCGAAAGCAGGCCGATCGAGGATCGGAACTGGGAGTACCGTTTCTTTATCGATTTTGACGGAAACCTGTCTGACAGTGCGGTAAAGAATGCACTGAGAGGACTTCGGGATGAAGCAAGGAACATGAAGATCCTTGGCAATTATTAAAGGACACCGGATAAAACAAGAAAAGTCAGTAAGCGAGGAATATAAAATGGCAGTCAGAACATTTGCGGCAATTGATGTAGGATCCTTCGAGCTTTCCATGAAGATCTTTGAGGTTTCAAGGAGAGGGATGAAGGAGATCGACCATATCAGGCGGGAGATCAACATGGGAACAGAGAGCTATACCACAGGCAAGCTTTCCTATGAGAGAGTAGAAGAGCTGTGTGAGGCTCTGCTGGCCTTTTCTGATATCATGAAGACATACCGTGTCAGTGATTACGCTGCCTACGGTACCAGTGCCATAAGGGAGACTGAGAACACTATAATCCTGTTAAATCAGATCGAGGTCAGGACAGGTATCCATATCCAGGTGCTGAGCAATTCTGAACAGCGCTTCCTGGATTATAAGTCCATTGCCTTCCAGGGAGAGGGCTTTTTGAAGATCATTGAAAATCCGACAGCAATTGTGGATATCGGAGGCGGCAGTATACAGATCTCCCTGTTTGATAAGGACAAGCTTGTTTCTACCCAGAATATGAAGCTCGGGGTTTTACGTCTGCAGGAAAGACTCCGCCATATGAATGCAGGGGTGAAGCAGTCTGATGACCTGATCACAGAGCTTGTAGATTCCCAGATGCTGACCTATAAGAAGCTGTACCTGAAGGACAGGGAGATCAGGAATATCATCATCGTAGATGATTATGTTTCCATGCTGCTCCGCAAAAAAAGCCTGGAGCATGAAATGACAGGCTATGCAGGCAGAGAGCTGTTTGAAAAGTTTGAAAAAGCCTATCATTCGCAGCGTACAGGAGAGCTGGCAAAGAAATGGGATGTTCCGGAAGAGAATATGCCAATGCTCCATATTTCCCTGATGCTGTTAAAACGGATCATGGAGATCATGGGAGCGGAACTGATCTGGGCACCCGGGGTGACTCTTTGTGACGGTATCGCATATGAATATGCAGAGAAGAATAAAATAGTAGCAGCATCCCATGATTTTGAACAGGATATCATAGCCTGTGCGCAGAATATCAGTAAACGTTATCGTGGCAGCAGCAAAAGGAGTGCCACACTGGAGCAGATCGCACTGCATATATTTGACCACACACGGAAGATCCACGGCCTTGGCAGACGGGAGAGACTTCTTCTGCAGCTGTCAACGATTTTGCATGACTGCGGCAAGTATATCAGCATGGTAAACCTTGGGGAGTGCTCATACAGTATCATCATGGCAACAGAGATCATTGGTCTGTCCCATAAGGAAAGGGAGATCGTGGCCAATGTAGTTAAATTTAATCATCTGGAATTTGATTATTATGAGGAGATGGCAAGGTACAGTACGATTGACAGAGAGGCTTATCTTGTAGTTGCCAAACTGACAGCGATCCTGCGGCTTGCAAACGGACTTGACAGGAGCCATAAACAGAAATTCAAGGATGTACGTACTACATTGAAGGATGATAAGCTTATTATCACAGTAGATACGAATGAGGATATTACACTGGAAAAGGGGCTGTTTGATGCCAGGGCAGGGTTCTTCCAGGAGGTATATAATGTGCGGCCTGTCATAAAGCAGAAGCGTACGGTCAATGGATGAGAGTTTTTGACAGAAAGGAAGTAACAGGAATGAATGAGACAAAGGGTGAAAGCAGCTATAAGGATCCTTCTAATTACATAAACAGGGAACTTTCCTGGGTGCTTTTTGATAAGAGAGTTCTGGGTGAAGCGAGGGATAAACAGAATCCGCTGTTTGAGAGGCTTAAGTTTCTTAGTATCACAGCGTCTAATCTGGATGAGTTTTTCATGGTAAGGGTGGCTTCCCTGAAGGATATGGTGAATGCGGGCTATGAGAAGAAGGATATCGCCGGTATGACACCGCTTCAGCAGCTGGAGGCACTCAATGTGGCGACACACAGTCTGGTAAAGGAACAGTATAGTATTTACAATAAGACACTGCTCCCTCTTCTTCTGGAGAATGGGCTCCGGGTGATCAGACGCCATGAAGAGCTTACGGAGGAAGAAGGAAAATTTGTGGACCGTTTCTTCGAAGAAAATGTGTACCCGGTCCTGACACCTATGGCGGTAGACAGCTCAAGGCCATTTCCACTGATCAGGAACAAGTCACTGAATATCGGTGCCCTTGTGAAGAAGAAAAATGGGGAAGGAGAGCTGGAATTTGCTACTGTTCAGGTGCCAAGCGTCCTGCAGAGGATTGTAGTCCTTCCAGAGGAAGAGGGAAAAGAAAAGACAGTGATCCTTCTGGAAGAAGTCATTGAACGGAATATCCAGAAGCTGTTCCTGAATTATGATATCGTATGCTCTTATCCCTTCCGTATCATGAGAAATGCTGACTTTTCCCTGGATGAGGATGAGGCAGAGGATCTCCTGAAGGAGATTGAGAAGCAGTTAAAGAAGAGACAGTGGGGACAGGCGATCAGACTCGAGGTGGAGGATGGGATCGATAAGAGACTGCTTGCCATCATCAAGGCAGAGCTGTCTATCGGGGACGGAGATATTTACCGGATCGATGGACCGCTTGATCTGACCTTCCTTATGAAGATGTATGGGCTGCCGGGCTTTGATGCTCTGAAGGAGCAGGGCTATGCAAAGCCACAGCCTGTACCGCAGCTTCCGGCAGACTGTAATATTTTTGAAGAGATCAGCAAGGGAGATATCCTGCTGCACCATCCCTATGAGACCTTTACCCCGGTGGTGGATTTCATCAGGCAGGCAGCAAGGGATAAGGATGTGCTGGCGATCAAGCAGACACTGTACCGTGTCAGCGGTAATTCCCCGATTATTGCAGCACTTGCACAGGCTGCAGAGAATGGAAAACAGGTTACTGTACTGGTAGAATTAAAAGCCAGATTTGATGAGGAAAATAATATCGTATGGGCGAAGATGCTGGAGAAAGCAGGCTGCCACGTTATTTACGGACTGGTGGGACTGAAGACACACAGCAAGATCACTCTGGTAGTACGTCAGGAGGAAGACGGTATCCGCAGATATGTACATCTTGGAACCGGAAACTATAATGATGCCACAGCAAAGCTTTATACTGATGTTGGACTTCTGACATGTGCAGAACCGATTGGTGAGGATGCCACAGCGGTATTCAATATGCTGTCCGGTTACTCGGAGCCTCTTGGCTGGAATAAGCTTTCTGTAGCGCCTCTGTGGCTGAAGGATAAGTTCCTGTATCTGATCAACAGGGAAAAGAAAAATGCAGAGGCCGGCAGGGAGGGACATATCATAGCAAAGGTAAACAGTCTTTGTGATAAGGATATTATTGAAGCCTTATATGAAGCTGGTGCGGCAGGAGTGAAGATCGAGCTGATCATCAGAGGTATCTGCTGTCTGAAAACGGGGCTTCCCGGAATCGGAAGAAATATTACAGTGCGTTCCATTGTAGGAAATTTCCTGGAGCACAGCCGTATCTTTTATTTTGCCAATGACGGAAGAGAGGAATTTTACTGTGCCAGTGCTGACTGGATGCCAAGAAACCTGGAAAGACGTGTGGAGATCATGTTCCCGGTGGAGGAACCGGTACTTCGTGAAAAGCTGATGCACATCCTGACCACTCAGCTTAAGGATACTGTCAAGGCAAGCATCCTGACGGCCGAGGGAATCTATGAAAAGGTTGATAAGAGAGGCAAGGAGCTGATCAATTCCCAGCAGACCTTCTGCAGGGAAGCAGTGGAGGCAGCAAGGGTTTTAGAAGAAACCGTAAATCACAGAGTATTTATCCCGGAGATGCATCATGAATAATAAGAAGATCATACTGGCAAGCGGTTCGCCAAGGAGAAGGGAGCTGCTTTCCCAGATCGGCCTTTCCTTTACGGTAAGGGTAAGTGAGGCTGATGAACATACAGAGGAAACGAAACCGGAGAAGCTTGTCTGCATTCTGTCAGAGCGGAAGGCACTGGCCGTATGGGATGAGCTGACAGAGGAAGAGAAGAAGGAGAGTATCCTGATCGGCGCAGATACAGTAGTTGCTGTAGACGACAGGATCCTTGGAAAGCCGGCTGATGAGACGGAAGCTTTCCGGATGATAGAGCTTCTTCAGGGGAGATCCCATCAGGTTTATACCGGTGTGACGATCCTTAGGCAGGGTGGCCTGCAGCCTCTTGCGGACGAAACAAATACATGCAGTATACAGAAAAAGCAGTTTTTCGAAAAGACAGATGTACTGGTATATCCCATGAGTGAGGAAGAGATCACTGCTTATGTGAAGACGGGAGAGCCGCTTGATAAGGCGGGCGCCTATGGCATACAGGGAAGCTTCGCCGCTTATATCCAGGGTATAAACGGCGACTACAGTAATGTAGTAGGACTTCCTGTCGGACGGTTGTATCATGAGCTGTAAAATAACTGTACATCATAGGGTGCGAGAGTAACAGAACCTGTTTCCGGTAGGAAGCAGGTTTTTTCCTTGCCGGAATAGTTGAAGAGATAAAGTACACTGCTGCCGTTTTCGTTTACTGACCGGCGGCAGATCACAGGGAATACAGGACCGGGAGGAAGGATCCCCATACGGACACAAAGATTCCTGAGCAGCTCTTCCAGTATATGGCTATCTGTGAAGAAGCAGCCAAGGTACGCGGCAGAGCCCTTGCCAAATGGATGCCAGGTAACAGCAGCATATTTTTCGTAGGCACTGTGCTCATAGGCTGCAAGCACTTCAGTCTCCTCTGAGAGAGGACGCAGCAGCTCCATGAAGGAAGCTGCCAGGGCAGAAGACTGGGTGGAAGCAGCATCCACGGAAATGATCCCGTCTGTGAAACGGAGCGGAACGAAGCCGGATGGAACCGTAAACTGGTCATAGGTGACTCCGAAACATTCAGTGAGACCGCAGGGCTGCACCTTCGGATGGACGGACAGGCTTTCATCAGAAAAGAAGCTGCGGAAGGTGCTGATCAGGTGGCCACCGTGGAAAACATACCTTTTCAGCCGATCGATCAGGGGATCAGAAGCAGAATACAGGGCGGGTGTCAGGATGATACGGTATTTCTGGCAGAGAACGTCTGTATCTTCTGAAAGCACATCCTCCGGATAGATCACATCACAGGCAATATTCAATCGGTACAGGGCATCAAAGAGCCAGCGCATGATCTGATGATAGGAAAGACCACCGATCGGAAAATAGGAAAGTCCTGTCAGGGAACGGTGCCCTAGAAGGATCGCACATTCGGCTGCTGGATGGTAAGAGAGGAGATCTGTATGTGCAGCAAGCTCCTGACCGATCTGACAGACCTCCCGGTAGGTTTCGTTCTCCTGAAGATCGTGGCTTAAAATGCCTTTCCAGTAGGTTTCAAAGGAGTTATGGATAGAATGCCAGTGCCAGTACATGACAGAAGCAGCTCCCCCTGCAAGATGGCTGTATGCCTGAAGACGGAGCTGTCCTGGGTAGGGAAGCCAGCCTGGATTTCCCTGGGCCTGTGTTTCCAGAACCAGGTAGGGAGCCTTTTTGATAGAACGGCCGATTGCACCGCCCATGGCAATCTCTGCACCCGTCAGATCACCGGCAGAGGGGTGGTAAATATCGACACCTGCGATAGTAAGCGCCCTGGCAGCAGAGCGTTGGTCTACTTCCGGCTGGAGACCTTCAGAATGGTCACTCCATGCAAAGTCAAAATTCTGTGTCAGGAACTGATCGTCCCTTGCGTATTCACGTACGATCCCTGACTGCCAGGAAAGAAAGTCGGTGACAAGGCGGCGCTGGAAGGCCTTAAACTCAGCTCCGAGACTGGCATTGATTGTGCCGCGTACATCCGGGAAATCCTCCCATGAGGCAATGCGGTTGCTCCAGTAGGTCAGACCGAAGGCTTCATTCAGGGCATCTGTGGTTTTGAATTTGTCCTTTAAATAATCCACAAACATCTTCTGTACCCGTTCACCGGCTGTATCGTATGATTTTGTTTCATTGTCAAGCTGATAACCGATCACGTTAGGATGCGTGGCACAGACCTCCATCAGCCTGCGTATGATCCGTTCTGCATGAAACAGGTAACCGGGATGTGTGATATCCATATTCTGCCGGTGACCATAGAGAGAAGGTCCACTGTGGGTAACTGCAAGGATATCGGGGTATTTCCTGACAAGCCAGGATGGGATAGCATAGGTCGGCGTACCAACGATCACGTGAAGAGAGTAAGCTTTTGCATTGTCCAGGATCTCCCTTACGATCGAAAAGTCAAAAACACCGTCTGAGGGCTCAAAGCTGCTCCATGAGGATTCGGCAATACGGATCGTGTTGATCCCGGCCTTTTTCATCATTTCTATATCTGTGGAGATACGCCTGACTGGCATATACTCCGGATAATAAGCGGTTCCATAGAGAATTTTTGTCTGATTGGCTATAAGATTCATGGCAGGTTCCTTTCCTTTGCTCTGTTGTAAAAAACAATAAGTTCTGTAAAGATGCTATCAGTATAACTGTCTTATCATGAAAATTCCATAGGAAAACAAGAAAACGTTTTCTAGAAATGACATTTTAAAACAGTTTTATGTAATTTGAAAAACTACGAAAAAAATAATAAAATATACGAAAAACACTGAGGAACAACCGATTGCGCATTACGAAAATGTATAAACACATTCATAGATAATACAACCAGTAAAAAAGAATGTCTATTGTGCATAATGTACAAAAATTATGCTGTAAAATGTATGTATTCACACATTGACAGCAGCGTATATGGATGATATCCTAGGTTCATGAACAAACGGTTGCGCATATTGCACAGCAGAAGTTCAGGAACAGGGAGCGCACAGCGCATCCCAACTAAAATAAGAAGGGAACGCATGGCGTATCTCAAATCAACAGGAGGAAAGTAATATGAAAAAGAAATTTATACATACTTTACTGTTTATACTAGCAGTATTATTTATGATACATACGGCTACCCTTTATGCACAAGTGTCTGTCGTGAGAAAAGAAAAAGGTTTTGAAGTGAAAGACTCGTTAATAGTAAATCAATCCTTTGACCGAGAAAGGAAGGTTCTGACTCTCGAAATCAAAAATGGATTTGATAATAAAGTAATGCTTAGTGATCCTCATACATCTCTGCCTTTTTTATTGAATTATATTACAGAGGAAGGAAAAAAAGAATCCTTCCCACACCCTTTAGGCTTATCTGATACAGCACGTGTTATTTGGTTAAAGTCAGATAGTTCTTGGGTTGTTAATTATAAATGGGATCATTATTTGAAGTCAAATACAAAACAAATATCTCTTTGGGGAAAATTAGTTTATTCTGTATTTGACGAAAATGATCACTCACAAGGCATTTTTCTTCAATATATAGAAGAAAAGTATTTTGATTATCGGTAAATGAACGTTATTAGTTTTTTCAATTCTCATTATTCTCATATTTTATATTTACATTTTTTTTGTTTTAGTGAAATGAAAAGAAAACTTATATGTACAATATTTATTATGGTAGCAGGTTTGTTTTGGCTACATATAGTTAATGCACAAGACACTATAGTAATGGGAAATAAAGATCTAGAGATAAAAGGTTCTTTAACGGTGAATCAGTTCTTCGATAAAAAAAATAAGCTTTTGACTCTCGAAATCAAAAATGAGTTTAATTATAAGATAATGCTTAGTAATCCATATTCTTCACCTCTTTTTTTGTTGAATTATATTACAGAAGAAGGAAAAGAAGAAACCTATCCATATTCTTTAGGCTTATCTGATACAGCACGTTTTGTTTGGGTAAATCCTGACAGTAGTTTGATTATAAATTATTATTGTGAAAAATACCTAAAACCAACAACTAGGCAGATATACCTTTGGGGCAGATTTCTTTATGCCATAGAAGATAAACAAGGTAAGATATTGGTTGTTTATGCTCATGTAATCGATGAAAAAAGGTTTGATTATTAGTGTTGCATAATAAATTTACGTCATCCATTATGTACAATTTTAAAAACATATAAATATGAAGAGACTTAATCTTATATTAATTTGTTTGATCGGAATATGTAGTATGAATGCTCAGAATATTCCTGATTTGAGATATTTTGAGGTATCTAAGAAGTTTGAAAAACGTATTGTTCTACGCGTTCCGTCTTTTCCAAAACCGGAAGGTAATTCCGGAAGTTTTCGTAGCACACCTGAATCTGACATTCATGGGTTGTTTGGCAAGAAAATGCATTCAATGCTGGAATCTTATTTCACGGATCGGGATTGGAGTGATAAAAGAGATTGGTTAAAGAAATATGGACCATCTTATTCAATTTATTTCGATAAGAACATGAAGATATTTGCGTATAGCATTATGTTAAAGCCGGAGGTATTTACACAAATGTCTGAAGAGTAT
>ERZ791837.424-NODE-424-length-32622-cov-3.979734_pt1 | contig 32622 bp, 18 predicted proteins | sample MGYA00510292_ERZ791837 | MGnify/ENA primary metagenome ERZ791837 (study PRJEB30046, sample SAMN00715259) | human gut metagenome | study: EMG produced TPA metagenomics assembly of the A metagenome-wide association study of gut microbiota in type 2...
CATCGGCAAGGAGAAAAATTCCCGCCTGGTGGCCCGCGCCCTCTCCCACGCCGAGCAATTCGGTGAATTTCCCTGTCATCGGGTCGTTAATCACGCCGGACGGCTGGCACCTGGATGGGTAGAACAGGGATTTCTTCTGATGCAGGAAGGAGTAGAATTAAAAAACAGGAATCATGTAGATTTAAAGAAATATCAGTGGGATTGCTGATGAAAAAATGGGTGCCGCAAAAAATGCGACACCCATTTCTATTTTTATTATTTATTTTATTATTATTAAAGGTGGTGGAACAGGTGAGAGTGACCGAAAGAGATAAGTTGATTTTGAGAGAGGTTGACCGTTTTAGAGCTTGCGGTAGTAGGCACATTAGATTTTTAGCAGGCTTTTCAGGTCAGAGAGCTACAGACAGGCGACTTAAAATTTTAATTGAAGCAGGATATTTAGAACGCAAAAAATTTTTGTATGGCGTACCAAGTATTTATTTTTTGACAGCTGAAGGAAGAGCTTTAATACAAGCCGGAACACGTTCAGAGAAAGTTAAGATTGAGCAAATTATACACGATAGAACAGTTTTAGATACAGCAATTTATTTCATGAAAAAGGAAAACTTGTCTTTGCAGAATATCATAACAGAGAAGCAACTTCATCAATTGGACGGCTTTGGAGTACGTAAACACAGACCAGATTTCATTTTTACTAAAGATGAATCAACTTGTTGTGTGGAGGTCGAGCTAACTAAGAAAGCTAAGTCACGTCTGCTAAATATTATAAAAGATAACTTTATGGAGTACGATACTCAAATCTGGATAGTACCGGATTCACAGCCAGCCATTTTACAGATATTAACAGATAGTCAGCGATATTATACGAATATACAAATTCATTCTCTACAACATATAACAGATTATATGAATGGATTAAAATAACAAAATCTACAGCTTGTATCATGAAAAAATATTTCATGGAATATAATGTAGCAAATTAATTAATCGGAGGTGACAGACAATGATTTTTAGTTTATTTGAGCGGACTTCAAAAATATCTGCTGATTGTTAAAATACTGATTTTTGTAGTTCCTGTTTGCATTATCATTCATGGGTGCAGACAAACTGTTTTTATGCGAAAGCTGTTTAATTTTCGCCGTGATTTTAAGAGGGTGAAATACAAAATGAAACAGAAAAACTTAAACGAAACCAACTCCGCATTATTGGGGTATAACGGCAGAAAGCCGATTTTTTCCCCTGATAATGCAAAGCACATTTTTATTTGCGGAACAACTGGAAGTGGAAAAACTGTTGCACTCAGCAATTATATGCAAAACTGCATGAAAAAGGACTTTCCCATGCTGATTGTTGACGGTAAAGGCGATACTGGAAAGGATAGTATTTTAGATGTACTTACACATTTAAATAAGTATTATCATAAGAAAATTTACTGCATTAATTTAACAAATCCGTCCATATCAGATACATACAATCCATTTTTCAATACTTCTCCAACTGTTGCAAAAGATATGCTTATCAATATGACGAACTGGTCAGAGGAACATTACAAGGTAAATGCGGAACGCTATTTACAGCGATTGATTTTATTATTGAATAAGGCAGAAGTACCTCTTTCATTCCGAACTATCGTAAAACATATGGAACTGGATAAATTCTCCGAATTATCTATGCAGTTAGTGAGGACAAAAAGAATTTCCAAAGAAAAGCATTTAGAAAATCTGGAAATTGCAAAGACATCAGGAAAAATTGCAGAAAATTCAATTGCAAGATTTTCAACCATAGCAGAAAGTGAATTAGGAAAACTGTTTTCTGATTCTGGAGTTGATATTGCTACAGCACTACAAGAAAAGGCGATTATCCTATTTGTTTTGAATCCTCTTATTTATCCCGAAATATCGCCGGCTTTTGGAAGATTAGTTTTGATTGACAGCAAAAAGGCAATTAGTCAGCGTTTTCAGAATCAGAACCGAACATTTTTCTTGTTCGATGAAATTAATGTATATGCTTCAAAAACGCTCATTGACCTTGTAAATAAATCCAGAAGTGCAAATGTAACCTGTGTTTTGGCAACTCAAAGTCTTTCAGACCTTGCAAGTGCGGAAGATGAAGATTTTACACAGCAAATTATTGAAAATTGCAATAATTATTTTGTACTACGCCAAAACAGTGCCGTCAATTCTGAAAATTGGGCGAATATTTTAGGAACAAGGCAGACCATGGAAGTGACCTACCAATTACAGCAAAAAGGACTTGACACAACTCAAACTGGTTTTGGTTCTGCAAGACGAGTGCGAGAATTTTTATATCACCCAGACGAGATAAAGCAATTACAGACTGGATATGGCATTTTTCTTTCCAGAGATGAATATTTTTACAGTAAATTGCATGTAAATAAGCCGTTTTAGGGGGATTTCTTATGATTGACAGATTAATTGATGATATTGAAAGAAGTATACATTTTCTGTTTTTGTTCTGGAAAAATAACCCGATTTACCTTGTTTGTTCGTTGTTCTATTATGTGATTTCTTCCTTGATGTTGGGTGGCACGGCAGAAAGTTTTTTAATTATACTTGCAGTCTATTCCGTATCGCTTATTATTGGATTTAGTTCTTTAGGCGAGAAGCTTTTGAGATTATTAAACAGAGTTCGTCCCATTGAAACAAAACGTGAAACCGAATATTTACAGCCATTATTTGACGAAGTTTATGCACGTGCGAAAGAAAAATATAAAGGACTAAGGACAATTGAAATTTGTATTGTTGACAACATGACCGTCAATGCAATGGCATTAGGCAGACGAACAATAGCAGTTACAAAAGGAGCAATGCAGACTTTCACAGAAGAAGAACTAAAAGCAGTTATCGGACATGAGATAGCACACCTTGTACATGGAGATACAATGGCAACTATATATGCTATTATTGGAAATGGTATTTTTTCAATATTTGTAATGATTGCAAGGTTATTCTTACTATTGCTTGATTGGTTGCAGAGTGCATTTAATGGAAAGCGTGGTCTTCTTGCAATATTAATATTTTTATTAAAACTATGCTTTGAACTTTACATCTGGATATTAAATTTTGGTTTACAGGTTATTTTATCGGTCAATAGCCGTAAAAATGAGTTTAAAGCTGATATGTTTTCTTATTCTATTGGTTATGATTCAGATATGATTGAAGCCTTGTATCTGCTTGAAAAGATTTCTTTAGGGGATAATAGTTCAATAATTCAGAAAATGATTGCAAGTCACCCACGAATTACTCTTAGGATTAAACATCTTGAAGAATTTGACGAGCTTGCGAAGTAAAGCTTTTCTTAACCCCTTAGTGACTACAGTTTAAAAAGTCCCCGATATGTTTTGAAAGAACATATCGGGGACTTTTTTGAATATTTTTGGTTTGGGGGTTAATTAATATTTTTATTTTTCTTTAGATTGTACTAAAAAATATTTCCAGTATCATTTCCTATGGAAAATTCCTGTGAACTTTTATCATAAATCAACTCATATTCCGCCCAAATATGACCACCCTCTGGCAGAAATTCGCTTATTGTAGCATAACATTTACTGTTATCATTATAAAAATCAACAATTGTTCCAGAAATACTTAATTCATAACAATTTCCATTTTTCACACTAAATAAGTATGTTTGACTACTTGAACCTCCTGCTGTGGCATTATATGAAAAGAATTTCTTTCCTTCATACTCTGTACAACATTCTATACTACACATAAGACCGTTAGAAATTTTGCTGAGTTCTTTTACTTCTCCTTTTGCACTAATAAAATATACTCCTTGAATGGAATCAGAAATATAATAATCAGGCATAGAATTTTTACCAACAATTGCAAAGGCTTCTTTCATTCCATTTCCATCATAATCCGCATATTCCCATGCACAGATGTTTCCATATGAAGACATTATATTTTTCAATTCATCTTCACTTATATCAAAGTTATTGCTTGATTTTTCTGTCTGTTCAATTTCATTAGGCTTTCTTATAACAACATTTTCCAGCTTAGGATTATAAGATTTCATTTCTTCTGATGAAACAGAACTAATTTTACTACTGGTCAAATCTGACAGTATTTTTAATGGTATATCAAAAAAGTGTAGTATAATTTCTGCATTTTTTTCATTGTATGTATGCGATACAGATTCTATTGAACCGCTTAAATAACCGCCGTTGCCACCGATACAATCAAAATCACCTAATACCTTACAGCAAGACTTATAATCCATACCAACTTGAATTGTGTTGCTAACTTTTCCAGATTTATTGACTTGTATTCCATCTAAAGCATATTTTCCAGCTTCAAGGTTTCTTCTTAATTCATCACTTTGTATTTCTTCACCGGGATATTCCGACATGAGATTGCATTTAACTGATTCATCAAAAGTAACTGTGGAATAAAATTCCATTCCGGGAAATACTGACTGATTTTGAATATAGAATATTCCACTGTAAGTTCCATTATAATATCCGCCCATCTCCGTTTGTATAATCTGGTATTCTCCATTCATAAGCGATATTATTTCGGGTATGCTTTTGTCGATTAAGTCTATAGCAGTGATTTGTGGAGTGGGTTCGGTTGGTGTAGTAGTCATTGTTGTGGATTTCGTAGTTACCATTTCCGTAATTTCAACAGTTTCAGATGTTGCTATTTCTGTTTCAACTGGTACAATTAAAGTATGCTTATCCTTTATTATTGCTGAGCTTTTTTCTATAGCATGCCGAATTGGGTCACTGCTTACCCCAACCTCATTAAATGCCTGTTCAATTATTTTGAGATTACCTTCAAGCAGTACTCCTTCTTCTATTAATTCTCTTGCTGATTTTTCAATCGCCCATCTGCAATCGGAAAAATTCTTTAATTCCATATCTTTAAGATGTTTGAGCGACCTATACCAAAGTTTACCTAACTGGTCATAATCAAGTAGAAATTTATCGTCGTATTTTTTATTGTCATTATCTTTGCTCATTAGATATGCTGTGTGGGATATTATAGTAGAATTTTTATGAGAATAACCATAATCATTACTATCTGTTCCTTGTTTATCTTGGGTTGTATATCGTTTACTGTATTGCTTTATTTTAGGTGATTTTAAATTTCTATCTTTATTAGACTTCCAATCTGTTTTTCCAGTATATTCTTGTTCAATTAACTCTCCAAAAATATCTGAGTAAGCTTCCTTTAATGCTTTCCGCTCAAAATATTTACTATCTTTGTTATCCCAATTTATTCCGAATGCTTCTGAATCTGTAACAGCATGTGTGTATTCATGTGCTACAACATCTAAATATGCACTTAATTGAGGTTTATTTTTATTTGACATTATTGTAAATGCTAAACAGGCAACGTCATTATTTTCAATCTTATTAACCCCACCTTGAGCATTATCTTTTACTATTTCACCACTTTCTTCATTTTTCAATTTATGGCTTGCATATTTGACTTTTCACATATAATGATCTCTACAAATAAAAAGCACCCTCCAGAAAGACTAAATCCAAAGATTCATCTTCCAAAAAAGGTGCTTTTTAACTAACAAAGAACTGCTGTTCCGTTATTTTTTTATTCTTAAGATACTATTATTGTATTACTTTGTCCGGCTGCAAAATGTGTAGTATTCTTTGACATAAAAAACAATCTATGAAGCGCATAGTAGTCTGCGTTATTAAATAACTGCACCGCGTTTCCATTTGCCGCTCTTTAATCGCCATGCATTGCAGACGCATCTTGCAAACCAGTCGATCGTCATGGCGATCCAAACGCCCCAGACGCCAAGTCCCATTGGCTGCATCAATCCACCGATCACATAGGCCAAACCAATTCTAAATACCCACATAATGATAATGGAGCTGACCATGACAAACTTGACATCACCTGCCGCACGCAAAATTGATGGTAATGTCCACGCTGCCGGCCACATCACCATACAGCAGGCACTATGATACCAGATTAAAATACGTGCTAAGTGATCTGCCTCCGCAGACAGATTGTACCAGCTTGCAATTGTTGGTGTCATAAAGATGATGACGATATTCAATCCCCATAACATCACATATGCCCATTTCATTAACTTCCAAGAATACTCTTTCACCGACTGATAGTCGCCTGCCCCAACACACTGGCCGACAACAGTTGTGAGCGCTAATCCCATTGCCGCAGCCGGAATTGTAGCTAACAGCTCGATCGTACTTCCGGTCGCATTGGCTGCGATCGCCGCCGTCCCGTAACTGGTGATCAAGCTCTGTGTAAACAGTTTGCCGATCTGGAACATACCATTATCAATACCACTCGGAATACCAATCCTTAATATTTTGCCTATAATCTGACCGTCCCAGCCAAATCGAAAATACTTGTCGATATGAAGATCGTATTTTTCATTGCGCAGAATAAATACAACAACGATACCTGCTACCACGCGCGAGATCAGAGTACCGTATCCAACACCCGCAATCCCCATATTATAACCAAATACGAAGATTGCATTAAATAAAATATTCAAACCATTCATAATCGCAGATACAAACAAGGATATTGATGCCTTTCCCATTGATCGAAGCAAAGAAGATGCACCGTCATATACCGCAATAAAAGGAAAAGAGAAACCCGTAATAAAGAAATAAGTAACGGCCTGATCCATAACGGCCTGCTCAACTTTTCCATAAATTAATGTTAAAATCGCACGGTCAAATACGATACACACTGCCGATATGACAACGGATACGATCAGGCAGATCAGTACAAGCTGATTCGCAACAATCTGACCAGTCTTTTTCTTCTTGGCACCTAACGCCTGTGCCGCTACTACTGCGCCACCGGTTGCTAGTGCATTAAATATGTAGATCAACAAATTGCTGATCGTATTGACAAGGGATACACCGGATACTGCGGTATCCCCGGCACCCGACACCATGATCATGTCAGCCATGCCTACAGTAACTGCTAAAACTTGTTCAATAACTAATGGCAAAACTAATGCAATCAGATATTTTTTGTCAAACTGAACTCGTGCTGTCGTCTCTTGCATATTCATTCCTCCATTCTTAAGAAATGTACTCTCGGAGTCTTCTCAAAACGAGTTATTTCGGCTGCATTTTTATGAAACGATTCCGAAACTACATATATCTTGTGTTCTGATAATTGCTAATTGTAAGTAGGCACTCATAAAAAGTCAAATGTTTTGGAAAAAATGCCAAAAAAATGTAAATATTGAAAAAAAAATGGATTTTTTTTGTAATTTTTACATTGCTTTTCTATCTTAATCGTATTAGAATGCAGGGCATAGCAGTCATAAGCAAATCAAAGCATGACCTCACACAGAACACGTTGACCCAGAATTTATGACTAAAAAGGAGTGTTGATTATGCAGAAATATGTAGAATTACTTAGAGAGCCAATGCAGGTAAAACCGGAAAGTTTACGAGCAGCCCGCCAGAAGAGCAGCTCTACACCACCTCATGTGTACCGTCTCAATTATAACGAAAGTCCTTATGGTTTGGGACCGGCATCACAGGCCGCATTAGAGGAAGCAATAAAAACTCCTTATGTGTATCCGGATTGGTTCTCTGTAGAACTTAAAACGAATCTTGCCGAATTGTATGGCCTTAAATTTGAAAATATCGCCGTTGGTCCCGGATCCAGTGCAATGATCAATATGCTTGGAGAACTTTTCATTAATCCAGGTGATGAATTCGTATTTGGTGATCCAAGTTATGAGGCATTTCGTGATGTTGCCAATGATTATGGTGCCGTTCCGGTCGCTGTTCCTTTGGATGATGATATGAACTATGACTTAGACGCTATGTTGGCAGCTATTACTGACAAAACGAAGATCTTAGTTGTCGTAAATCCTAACAATCCAACCGGAACTTTCATCGACTCTGCTAAGCTGGAGGCATTCATCCGTAAGGTTCCAAAGCATGTCATTACTGTAATTGATGAAGCATATATGGAATTTGTCGATGACCCAAATAGTTACAGTATGATGAAGCTGATCAAAGAAGAAATCGATCAACCACTCATTATCATGAGAACATTTTCTAAGATCTACGGTATGGCAGGACTTCGCGTCGGCTATGTGATCACAAGTCCGGATATGACAGATCATTTCGGTAAATCCAGCAATGCCTGGAATGTAAGCTTCATCGGTCAGAAAACTGCTGCTGCAGCTACGAAGGACCAGGAGCATGTCTCTATGGTACACGACATCAATGCAAAGGAGCGTGAGAAAGTCGCTAAGACTCTCTGCGATCTGGGCTGCCGCGTTTATGATTCACAGGCTAATTTCATACTGTTTAAGGCTCCAATCGATACAATGGAAGTTTATACCAAATTGGAAGAGCAGGATGTGTTGATCGGTGTTCACGTAGGCATGAACCGTGTCAGCCTTGGTAAACCGGAAATGAACGAAAAATTCTTAAAAATCATGAAAGAAATTCTCAAATAAAACTTAAAAACAATTGACATTATAAAAGCAGCTGGCAAGGTATAAAATCATATCTTGCCAGCTGCTTTTAAATCTTTCGTAAAAGAAGCTTTGCCGTTCAGCTTATCTTTGATGGTTATATAATCACACCGTTCAGCTAAGTCAATCGTTCAACGTCATTACATTATGCAGTAAATAACAGCGAATGATCAATGCCATCTCTTCTGCCGTAGCAAAATCCGGCAGTCCCAGTAACTGTTCTGCTTTGCGAATGCGATAGCGCACTGTATTACTATGCTGAAACAACTCCTCCGACGTCTTTGCAAAATCACCATTATTTTTGACATAAGAAATAACGGTTTCCAATAAATTGACATCATGAGATGCATCATACTTTTGCAAAATGGATACGCTTTCCTCTACCTCATGGTATAGCATCGGATTATTTACAAGCGACATAACATATTTGTAAATTCCGATCTGGGAATACGCTGTATCCGTCTGCTCGAAAAACTGTCCGACGATATTTGCATTTTTTGATTTAATGATAGCCTCATTCAAGCGATCTAATGGCAAAATTTCATCACAAATACCAATATGATACGACTCAGGTAAAAAACCCGCCTCTACCAATATATCATTAATATGATGCAGCATATTCTGATAATCCTCCGGTATATTATCTTCCTGATAAGAACAGATCAGCATAATGCCATGCCCCATCTTTACAAAAGAATAATCGTGTACTTTTGTGTCACGATACTGACGGTACATTAACTTGTCAAAATATGTATGGATCTTCAAGTTGTTCGACATATCCCTCGATGTAATATTGGCCGTAATAATACTCGGATGAAAGTGCGGATTGATCTCCAATGCAATTTTTTCTACGGTAGACGGTTTATGTTTTTCGTTCACAATAGAATTTAATTTTTCCTCTGCAATAACATACTGCGCACGCGTCTTCATCGACTCATTGATACATATGATCAGATCTTCCATAAATTGCTCATAAAAAGAAAACAACGGTACATGATACAATTTCGCTAACTTGATAATATCTTCCGGCAGTTCCCGATCCGGCTGAATCTTAATTGCAATACCGGATACCTGCTTTTGGATCAAGGTACGGAGTGTCCCATTGACCAATTCCGGATCAGAATCAGCAAAGAAATAGGATAACAGTACAAAATATCCATAACCATATCCTTCATAATCGATCCGGCTGCTCTCATACTCCAAAATAACCGTCGCATTCACTAAATTATTAAGGTATTTTTCCCCACATATTATCTTAAAGTCCTTAAATAGGGACAGTTCCAAAATCTCGCTAATCTGAATCATAACTATCCTCCACGCCTATACAATCTTATACTTCCAATCATTAGGCATATCTGTGCATTGCGAATCATATTCGCATTTTGTCCGCCTTGGTGTCATTTTGAAAATATTATACCTTGGGTTAATATGCTTTGCAATGCCGAAATACTAACATAGAGATGATCGCCGTCAATCCTTCTGCGATCCAAAACGCATGCCATACTCCCGTCGCTCCTATTGCGTAACTCAACAACATCGCTGCCGGAATGATGATCACAATATAACGGCACAACGAGATTACTAACGATTGCATTCCTTTCCCTAATCCTTCTAATGCTCCGGAGGCTGTCACAGAGATCGCAGATGTTAGAAAGCCTGCACTGATCAATCGAAGTGCCGTTTCTCCAACACGGATCGTCTCCGGAGTATGCGTAAACAGTCCCATTAAAGTTGCCGGGATCGTCATGCAGATCACCGTTCCACCTAACATGATCAAACCATTCATTACAAGAACAAGTTCAAAGATCTTTTTCACACGCTTGTGTTCTCCCGCACCGTAATTATAACCGATCAGCGGACGCATCCCTTGGATAATGCCATTCGCCGGCAGATATAAAAATGTCTGCAGCTTATAATAGATCCCAAGTACTAAAATATAGGCTTCGGAATACACTGCCAAAATTGCATTCAGTGCAGAGATCAACACGGAAGACAACGCCATATTTAAGGTCGCAGGAATGCCGATCGCGTACAACTTTCCAACCATATGTTTATCCGGCCGTAAATAACTTCTTCTCACATGTACCGACAATGGCCGTATTTTACAGATTACGAAATAAACGCACAGCGTTAATACCTGTCCGATCCCGGTAGCAAGCGCAGCACCTCTGATCCCCATTTTCGGAAAAAATCCCAGTCCAAAAATCAGGACAGGATCTAATGCAATATTGGTGCAGCAGCCGATCAGCAAACTGATCATCGTCACCTTCATACGCCCTACCGCCTGAAAGATCTTCTCAAATGCCATGCTGAGCGAGACGACCAAAGCAAAAGAAAATGCAATATCGGAATACTGTATTCCTAAAGCTGCAACCGCTTCTGATCTGGTAAATAAACGCAAAAAAAACGGCATGATCTCAATACTAACTATGGTCAAAAGCACACCGTGCACTGCCGATAAAAGCAGTCCCTGCGTCGTTGCCATATCTGCTTTTTCATAATCCTTTGCACCCAAATAAAAACTGATAACCGCATTCATTCCAACGCCAAAACCAATACCGGCAGCATTGATAAAATTCTGTACCGGAAATACGAGTGATAGTGCCGTCATTGCATCTTCACTGATCTTAGCGACAAAATAACTATCCACAATATTATATAAAGAATTGACAAGCATCGATATCACCATGGGAAATGCCATCGATACCAACAATGAAAATACCGGTTTCTCTTTCATAAATGTTTCATTCATAACAAAATGAGTCCTTTCTGTTATAAAGAGTAACGCTCACAGCGCCTGACTCATTATAACAGAAGGACTCCTAAAAATCATCTGTTTCTAAGGTATCTTCTCAAATTTTACCGTATCATGATACGAAATTCACAACATTATTTCGTCTTTGCCGAAACGACACCGGACCACTTACCAATATTTTTTCCTTTTTTACTGACAGCGCAAATCTTAAAATAATATCTCTTAGATTTTTTCAATTTCTTAATGGTCTTTTTGGCGCTTGTCACCTTGATAACCTTCGTTCCCTTTACAGCTTTGAGTTTTCCGTTCTTTATCTTTGACAGTTTCTTTTTACTTGTACTGTACGCAATACGATAGGTCACATTTTTCTGACTCTTCCAGCGAAGTGATAATGCCTTTTTCAGCTTCTTCACTTTGATCTTCGTAACCTTCTTCGGAGCTTTAGCAGTTTGTTTTGTGCCCGGATTTTTCCCGGCATTATTTATGCTGCCACCGTTATTACCGGTATTATTGTTTCCAGTATTTCCAGTGTTATTTCCGGTATTGTTTCCAGTATTACTGCCACTATTATTTCCACCGTTGTTATCATCTTCTTTCGGCGGATTCAAAATTGCTTCATCCTCATCGACCGGATCAGCTGCAGGCTCTCCGTCTGTCACCACCGGATCAACTTTTTCATAAGAAACCTGATCCATATCAAATGACTGATCCCTGTACTCCTTACCAACAGTCATGCTGTCATCCGTATTGCTGACAGGTACCAATGTGTAACGATAGTCATACACTTTATTGTTTTTCACCAGGTATGGATCCAACGTATCAAATCCACAAGACGCATTACCCGTTCCGCTAACTGCAGCATCGACAGTGACAAACGTTTTGGTAAGTGGCTTTAACTCATTAACATGTTTTGCTTTGTCGAGCTGCTCCGTCATAAAATGCAAAGCAGATGCATTGACATCCTCATTGCCACAGATCAACATTCCGGTTCCATTTGTTTCATTGTCAAGACGGATCCATTTCACACCTGTCAGATTGCCACAATCCTGAGGCCTTGCAAATGGATAGAACATCTTATTAACCGTAGAAGTATATGCCCCTACCCTCGTATAAGTCTGTCTGTCACAGTAACTTTCATCATCACCATTTCCATACCAAGAGACATTTTCTGTCCCTTTCGCAAGCGACAATCGTGTTCCAACTTTAATAAACTTTTTGACTTTTGTTTTCGTAAAGTCGAGTTTCATACGTACCGTTACCGCCCCAGTATCTTCGATCAAATAACTCATTTCTATCGTTCCCGGAGTCTTTGTTTTGCTGTCCAACAGATAGGAAGAATTCCATTTCGTGGTGAGCATATAATTACCATCTGCACTCTTTCCCACCGTTGGTTCCCCATCTAATGTCAGATAACTTATTATATCCTTGAAATGAGAAGAATCATTGTCAAGCTTTGCTCTGGAAATATTAGGCTTCGGGCCTTCCTTCATGAGCAATTGGTCTTTGTAATAATAGGACTCCAGTAATCCCGTATCCAAATTCAATTTGAACCGAAAGTCTTTGCCGGATACTATAAAATAATGGCTCTGCTTCTTGATCTGCACATTCTTTCCATTCAAAGTATGTGCCACTTTTGTACTTTTAGCATCAATGGTGAATTGCGCATATGCAACTTCGTAACCTGCCTTCGCCCAGTCTGAATCTTCTTTTGTCTTTACATGAATATTAAGATAATAATCTGCACCAGACTTAAGCTGTTCCGGCATCACATAAGGAACCGTGATCTTTTTCTCCTCTTTCGGAAGAACTTCATCATTCAGTGTTCCCTGTGAAATGATCCGGTCATTTTCCTGCAATTCCCATGTCACATCATACTCGGACAATTTTGCAGAAATACTTTCGTTGCTTACCGTTAATTCATTATTTGTCAACTTATCCTGATCGGATTTAAACCAAAAGCTCTGGTATTGATATTTCACTTCCTTCAACTCCGGCTGTGGGTCGCGATCTGCAGACACAAGACCATTTTGGCAGAAGTTTTCGTCTCCACCGGTGTCGCCCCAGTCACCACCGTATCCCAGGAAGTATCCATCTAACTGATTCAAACCGCTCTGATGAGCATCTTTACTGCTATAATAATTCCAATCTTTTTCTCCGATCTTGACTTTTCTGGACTGATCTACCCAATCCCAAATAAAGCCTCCAAGCATACTATCATATTTGCGGATAACATCCCAATAATCGCTTAAATTGCCGACCGCATTACCCATTGCATGATCATACTCATTCAGCAAGAACGGCATTTGACTCTTACTTGTACCATAACCGATAATGCTGTCCGGTGTATAATACATATGACTTATCATATCAATTGCCGTAGAGCCTTTGTCTCCACCACTCATACCTTCATAGTGAAGCATTCTGCTATCGTCGCGATCCTTAAAATACTGCACCATATGTGCAAATGCGCCGTTAGCATAATTACCATCTCTTTGTGTCCATCCTTGAGAGCTTTCGTTACCAATAGACCAAAACAAGTTGCTTGTCGTATTCTTAAATCTTTCGTACGAAGCAGTCTGTCTTGTCATTGCAGCCTTTTCAAGTGTTGCTATTGCATCCTCATCTGTGATCAATGCATGCGATTCATTATTCGATTCGCACATTAGATACAGTCCATATTTATCGCATAGATAATACATATAATCATCATTTGGATAATGCGATGTACGGATTGCATTGATATTATTCTGTTTCATCAACATAATATCTTTTTCATACACCTTTTTGGAAATATATTTGCCGGTTTCCGGATCGGTGTCATGTCGATTCACGCCTTTAATAAGAAGTCGTTTCCCATTTAATTTAACGGTATCATAATGGTCGGTTGCATTGTTATACTTTCCATCATTTGTCACTTTTGTCGATGTAAAAGTCAACTTACGAAATCCTACATTTTGACTCACACTTTCGTAATGAAGTTTGGAGCTTTTATCATACAAAGATAATACCATTGTATACAGGTTTGGATGATCACTGTCCCAAAGTTTTGGATCTGTAATCTGCATCTGCAGTGACGTCTCCGTCTGTTTACCGGATGCGATTGCTGCAATATCTTCCTGCGTTGTAGCACATAAATTTCCCTGATCATCATACAAATTAAGCTGCGCGGCCATGTTCGATGATTCTGTTGCAGAATCATTGATCGTCTGCATTTTTACTTTAAGATCAGCTGTAGAATAATCGTCTGACAAATCTGTCGCTAATGTATAGTCCTGTACATGCACTGTAGGTGTACTTGTCAAATATACATCGCGGAAGATTCCGCCATCATAGATCATGTCTTGATCTTCCATCCATGTTCCATCGCAGAACTTATATACCTTTACGGCAAGTACATTCTCCTTACCCGGATCATTCAATGCATCTGTAATATCAAATGTGTGTGGATCATAACTATCCTCACTATAACCGATTTCCTTTCCATTAATATATAGATAATATGCCGACTCTACTCCACCTAAAGTAATATAAACCTTTCCATTCTTTTGCAGCATAGAATCTTTCACCGTGAAAGTTTTACGATAAAGACCCACGGGATTTTTCTTCGTTGGTGCCAATGGAAACTCTGTACTTTCTTCAAATGGCATCGCTGAATTCGTATAGATTGAGTGATCGAATCCATAGCTTGTCCAGCTGGCCGGAAGAGTGACCTTTTTCCAGCCATCTTTCGCATCCATCTTATAGTTCGTATTTTGGAATGCACCGGCTGCTTCTGCTTTTGCCGGATTATCAAATACGGTCAGATCCCAGTCCTGTCCCTCTCCGGTAAGTAACTGGTAATACGACGACTTGTCTCTTGCATAATCTTTGGCACCGGCATATGCAGATGCAATATCTGCATACGGAACCAAATTAGAACTATCCGGCAATGTATTCACCGAAGTAATATCTAAATTATTATCCTCTCCTGTCCATTCTCTGCCGGTAAGAGATTTCCTCGTAATCTTAGCTGCCGTAGAATCCGGCAGTTTTCCGTAATCAAATGCCTCACTCTTAAACTCTGTATCCGCCGCCTTTGCCTTATGTGGTAATGCAATCGACAATTGTGTCGGTAAACTGCTAAGCATCAGCGATATTGCAAGTACACCGGTGCCTATTCGCTTTCCCCATATTTTTTTCATCCGAATCCTCCATTCTGACATACATCATCTTATATATCTGCAAACGCCCGACTAAATAGCCGGGCTTGTTTGCAATTTATTTCTATTTTCGTGTTACACTATACTACCTTGATCGTTACCTTCGCTTGTTTCTTTCCAATCTTAATTTTCAGAACACTTTTGCCTTTCTTAACACCTTTTACTTTAATCGTACAAGTCTTTTTCCCTAAGGTTTTCTTCAGTACTTTAGCCTTGTTTTTTCCAGATAATTTTACACTCTTGATCTTATCTGTTGTTTTCGTATTTTTGAGTGCTGTTGTCAGCTTAAATGTTACTTTCTTGGTTTTTCCTTTTTTGATCACAACTGTTTTTTTCGTTGCTTTGATCTTCTTTACAACATTTGCTTTATTTGTTTTTTTAGAAATTGGAATAACCTTTTTGCTGTTGGTGTCAGGTGTTGCCGTTGGTGTTGCTGTATTCCCAGGTGTCGGTGCAGGTGTTTCTTGTGGTGTTGTCGGAACCGGAGTCGGTGTAACATCAACAATTGGTACTACCGGAGCTGCCTTCACCTCATCGGATGCGCTATATGCATAGCATGCCTTAAAGTTTACATGAATCTTCTTTACATTTGCGATGTCTTCCTGCTTTGCCTCTCCCAGTTGGAATACAAGCTGGATAGACGCCGCACTAATATCAGCACTTGAAATCGTCTTTCCAATTCCATCGGTCTCACTAGCAAAATCAAGTATTGCTTCATAAGTACCACTCTGGTCAATGGTTACCCCTGTTGGCTTACCAGATGCCCATCCTCCGATACCTGTTGCCCAAGTAAGCGGATATGCTTTATCCAGATCATAATTTGTAATGTCAAACACTACTTTTACTTTCGCAGTATCATCCGGTAACTGTGCATCGTCCAAAATATTTTTTTCTCCATCAAATTTTGAAAATAATTTAACCCAATGCTTTCCATTGTCTTTTTCATAGCTGCTTAACTCCTCTTCGTCAGATACCCTCGCCAGATCAAAACTGGTTTCGTGAACTGTTCCATCCTCACTCTGTGCAAACGGAAGCTGTGTTTCTGACGCATGCACAGTCTTTACCACAGTAGCTGCCGGTATCGTCAGTGCTACAGCAAGCAGACCTGCCAAAATCATTTTGTGTGTTTTTTGTAATCTCATATTTTTTCCTCCTTTTAGCGGCTGAATTTTTTATAACCGCTTTTCTTTAATTTTTTCAGGTTCGCTCTTCGCACTGCTGCAGTCGAACCTTTTAATTTAATTTTGTGTTTACATCCTTTGTACGCATTCTGGGACACCTTTGTTAATTTTCCTTTTACAACAAATGTCTTGAGCTTTTTCGCTTTTTGGAATGCATACTTTCCTATCTCTTTCACATTTTTTCCAAGAGTAACTTTGGAAGCCTTAATGCCCTGACACGCCTTCGTTCCAATTGCCGTAACACGATATTGATATGCTCCAATCGTGATCTTGTCCGGTATAACCAAAGCAGCCGCTTTTTTGTACTTTTTGTTCAAACCGGACAACTTAACAGTTCCGGCTTTTTTCATTGTTGCCGCCTTAGTCACTTGATAAACTCCAATATTCTTATTGACCTTCGTTCCCTTTTTCGGGCTGTTCGGACGATCCGCCTTCGGCGTTTGCTGCGGAGCTGCTGTAGGTTTTACGGTTGGCTGCACAGACGGTGTCTGTGTCGGTTTAACGTTTGGACGTTTCGTTGGCTGAACATCCGGTTCTTTTTGTGCATGTTTAGCGCCTAAGATGCCAACCATATCTACCGCCATTGTTCCATCTAATACCTCTACAGTTACTACATGCTTTCCATAAACAAGATCTGTTACTGCAACTGTCATATTCATATTAGCTGATTTTTGTGTTTCTTGTTTCGCATGCTGATTTCCATCGACGGTCATCTGCACAGTACAGGTCTTTTTCATCTCTCCTAAGATTTCTAATCCTGTTCCGGTAAAGGTATACGTAAGAGTTGCTCCATTGTCCGTATTTTTGGACACACTTCGCTGATATACATACATTCCCTGACCGTTCGTGTGCAGCCATTTGTCATTGTATTCAAGTTTTGTGTTTTTCTGTGCGGACAGATCATATTGTTCCATATTATCTAACAATTCCGTACAATACGGTACATAACCGTCCAGCTTTTTGACCTCCAGATTGTCAAACTGTGTATATACATTGGAACTTCCTAACGCTATTCGTCCTGCAGTGATAGGCTGTTCATCTGTATAACTGCCAACCAGCATATAATTGACATATGCGTTAATCGTATTGCCTTTTCCTTCCAGCGTGATCGTATTCCACTGATTTGCTCCTGCATCAAACTGTGTTTTGGCATCACAGGTACCGGTCACAACTTTTTTGGCTTTACGATACAATTCCCATTTACCATCCGGATATAATTTGAATGTGTAACCGCTTGCAGATGTAATATTATGAGAACCACCCATTTCTCGTATTGCTACAGCCGCATAATTTTTAACATCTTCCCGTTCAAATAAGACATCCACAGAGGCTTTGTAATTTGTCCAGCGAAAATCTCCAATCAAGGTTACCGGAGCACCGGAATTCCAGCTGCCGCCCACACCGGTCTCTGTAATATCTGTCTGCTGACGCAGTACATGTTCACCAGACTGCGTCTTATATACTTCAAAGGCACCATTCATGGTATGCGTATAACGTGCCATTGCACCGGTATCACCACCACGAGACTGGATATAATCCTCCGTCTCACCGGTAAAACCACCTTTGCCATCAAGCACCGGAACCTTCTTCCCAGCATACTCAAAATCATCTGCATAAAGATAATCGCTCTCGACGTCCTGTTTACTTCCGGTACGATCCGTATCCAATACCGTTCTTTCACCTTCGACAGGAAGAGTCTTCGTATGCTCTTCATCGTCTGCAACTTGCAGCGTAGTTACTGTCACAGCAGAATATGGTTTAACCTTTACCGTATAGACTCCATTATCATCTGCTTTCGCTGTACCGATGCATTTCATATAATTTTCATTAAAAGCACCATCATCTGCCGCACGTGTTTCCCATATTTCCAAATTCTGATCTTCAGCAAGCTTCATATTCTTGGTTTGAATCTTATATTCCATTGGATATTCACTATCATTAACGATCATTGTCGAGAAATTGTCCTTGGCAGGAGATGCCAGTGTCATATAATTCTCTCCGCCGTTACGTCCATTTACCGGATTCGTTCCATCTGCAGTACATTTGCTTGCCTGCGGCACAGCACGCCAGATTCCCACTGTATTATCCTCATTTTCCCATCCGGTTACCGCGAATTTGCTTATATGTGCAAGCATGAGTAATCCGGCATCATAGTGGATCCAGCCTGACCACGGATCACGCGCACTCACTAATTCCTTGAAAGAAAACTGTGCGCCCTCATAAAATGATCCAATTGCCGGCTGATAGATTACATGTGATCTTCTGGACTGTACAAAACCTTTGATAAATGTATTTGCCATTTCCAGCGCACTGCCGGTTCCTCCAAGACCTGTTCCTTCTGTCGTTGGATCTTTTACATTATTAGCAGGGCGAAATGCTGAATTAGAAAATGCAGCCTGTGCCTCACTATTCCAAACCTCTTTATCTTTGGTCTGTGCAAGCCATTTCATTCCGCCATTGGAATCATCCCAAGGACTGTAATGGTATCCAACAACGTCTACCGAATTATAAAAATCACTGTCCGATTTCATGGACTCCACAACGCTATCAGACGCTGTTCCGGCTTCATCCGAAACAACTAATTTAATCTTATGATACAACGCAAGTGCTTTCTCATCCGGAATCGTTTCTTTGGTTTCTGCCGCGATCCATTTTGCAAATTTTTTGGTAAACGCTACATCACTGTCCACATCCCATTTTTCATTGATATTTGGATTAATATAATCGACCATATAACCGTACTTTTCGTACGCGTCTAAAATTGTCTCTTTATACCATTGATAAATCTTTTCATCCGTTCCTGCCCACACCGGAGCTTCCCAGCGCAATATACTCACTTTGATTTTAGGATTGATCTTCCTAGCATCAGCAGCTAACTGCCATCCCGGATTGCGCAACACATTTGCCTTCTCTTTTTCTGTTCTCTTCGTGCAAGATTCCGGTCCTGTTGATGTGTTACGATCATTTCCCATTTCCAATTTTACATGATTCATGATCGGATAATTGCCACCAAACAAATACTGCATAAGCTCCGCATATGCCTTTGGCTGCTCTGCCTTATAATCCATAAGCAGATCACTGGTAGAATTACCGCTAAGCATACCAAAGCCTTTATAGGTAAGACCATTCACATTATTTACGGCGATATCATTTCCATCCAAAACAACATTGCCCATTTTCGTTTCGGGCTGTGAAACATCCTGTTTCCCCGTTTCAGACTTCGCAGCCGCATAAGCTTTCTGCGTCGATGCACTGATTGACTGCACTGGCAATCCATTCATCGTAAGTGCGCATGCCAAAACAATGGCACCTATTCGGTTTCCCCATTTTTTTCTCATACCTTGCTCCTTCCGTATAAAATGTTATACTTACTACTCACAAGGTATTATAATTGTCATCCTTAATTCTTTACAATCTGAAATATTTTGCAAACCCTTAAAATATTAGTACATAGGTGGTGCTTACTACATACTTTTTATCCTTTGTTATTCTCTCTTGTATCGTTCAAACATACCTTTTTATCCTATGTGATTATGACTATTTCTATATTCTCTCGGAGAGATTCCCTCATATTTTTTGAACACAATTCCAAAATAATTAGCATCCTTATACCCGACCCTCTTTCCAATTTGTGCGATTGGTGCATTTGTGTCCAGTAATGCAACTTTTGCACTGCTAATACGTTTCATCGCCAAATACTCCATCGGTCTCATGCCAATTTTGTCATGGAATACCCGACAAAAATGCTGGGTAGATATCCCACAAACAGATGCCAACGTCTGCAAACTAATATCATCTCTATAATTCTTTTCCATATACATTATGGCATTATCAACCACTGTTCCTGTGCGATTTTCCTGTTGTACGATCAATAATTTATGCATAAGCAAAATGTATTGATAAACTAACATTGAGCAGTGTCCTGCACCATCTCCCGGTTCTCTTGCAGCAGCCGCAATCTGCTCATAAAGCTTTTTGACTTCTGTAATATCATTGATCGTTTTTACAACATAACGTCCAAACCCTAAGCGTGCCATCATAGCATCCAAAGAATCTCCACGAAAAACCACCCAGTATGTCCTCCAGTCACCATCAATTGGATAATATGTATGCGGCTCACCGGAAGCCACATAAAAAATACTGCCTTTACCGGCTGTGTATTCCTTATCACCAACAATTATTTTTCCTTTGCCCGACATTGTAAATAATATTTGATGAGATATTAATCCTTCCTCTCGATGCGTGTGAAATTCCGGATCTGATATCCCTATTCCGGTCAAATAAACCGGATAACATTCCTGTATTCCAATAACCGGGTAATTCGCCTGAAACATAATAACCTTCTCCTCTCCTATTCATCTGCTTTCATTGTCATTTATTTTTCTCTGAGAGTTATCATTATTATACATGAATAAGTATATATTTGCACCGACAAAAAAATCCTATCTTCCCTTTTATCAGGCAATTATATGCCACCATTCTAATACGAATGGAAAAGGAAAAATAGGATTTTTGATTTTAATTTATGATACACTACATTTTGTAATACGATGTTTCAGCAAAACCCATGGATCATATAATACACATAAAAGCTTGTTTAAATTATGCTTCCTCACCATGATCGCTGTCAGCCAGCGCAGCTGTGATGATTGCCATCGAATATACCTCTGATGCATTGCAACCACGTGACAGATCATTAACCGGTGCATTCAGTCCAAGCAAAATCGGACCATACGCATCAAAATTACCCATACGCTGTGCAATCTTATAACCGATATTTCCGGCACTGATATCTGGGAAAATAAAGGTATTCGCATGACCGGCTACTGTAGACTCCGGACACTTCGTGCGTGCCACACGAGGAGATACTGCTGCATCAAACTGAAGCTCTCCATCGATTGGGAGATCCGGATACTTCTCCTTGGTCTTCTGTGCTGCATTTCGCATCTTATCTACTGCCTCGCCCTTACCGGATCCGTGTGTGGAATAGCTAAGGAATGCTATCTTAGGATCTACATCAAAGATACGGGCACATTTCGCTGTTTCTCCTGCGATCTCGACCAGATCGTCTTCCGTAGGATTAATATTGATCGCACAATCGCCCATAGCAAGCACTTCATTATCACCGGTAGCACTTGGACGAACAAGAATAAAACAGGAAGAAACCAGATTATTTCCAGGTTTTGTCTTGATCAACTGCAAAGCAGGACGAACAGTATCTGCTGTTGAATATGTTGCACCACCAAGCAGTGCATCTGCAAATCCCATCTTTACCAACATTGTTCCAAAATAGTTAGCCTGCTTCAGTACTTCTCTTGCCTGATCCGGTGTGACACCTTTCTTCTTACGAAGCTCACAATATAACTCCACCATTTCATCTATCTTGTCAAACTTCTCCGGATCAATGATCTCTGCACCGCGAATATTAAATCCACTTTCCTCTGCAGCGTCCGCGATACGTTTCTCATCACCGATCAAAATAGGGTGCAGGAAATAGCTTGCAAGTAATCGTGAAGATGCCTCCAAAATACGTGGATCTTCACCCTCTGTAAATACGATCTTCTTAGGATTCTTCTTTAAGATTCCTATTAACTGTCCAAAACCGAACACATCATCATCTCCATTCTTTCGTTTCACTTAATAATATTATAATGGGAGAATTTCTCATAATTCCTTAAATTCACCATGCCCATTGTCTAACATTATGAGGGCGATGTCAAGGGATTTTCTCAAACAATTTTGATCTTTATTTGAGACTTTTTATTATTATACGTGTATACATAAATACGCACTGTCCCTCGTCTTTTTGCCTTGATTTTTCCGGCACTATTTACCGTTGCTATCCTCTTATTGGATGACACAAAACGCAGTTTATAACTCGCACTCCCCTTGCTTAATATTGTCCTTGTCTGTAATGCTTTTCGTTTTTTTATTTTTGCCTTTTGAGCGGTAATCTTTATTTTCTTAGGCGCCTTTTTTACTGTGACACGTATGGTCTTTTTCTTGCCGTCTACCGTCTGAATAACGATTTTCGCCGTCCCTCTTTTACACCCTTTAACCACGCCATTATTCGTTACCTTGGCAACTTTCGTATTTGAGCTGGTCCACTTAACTGCTGCCTGCACCGAACCGCCGGTAACAGTCACCGGAAGAGTGATCTTCTCACCTTTTCCGATCGTATATTTGGCTTTTGCCTTAATCTTGGTCTGATAGCGGCCACCGGCATTTGGTGAAACCGTCCATTTCGGCTGTTCTGTCGCATCCGAAGGTGCTGCTGTCGATGTCGGTGTGCTTGACGTCGATGGTTTTGCTGTCGGTGCCGGCGCGCTTGACGTCGATGGTTTTGCTGTCGGTGTCGGTGTGCTTGATGTCGATGGTTTTGTTGTCGGCAGCACCGCAGGTGCTACCGTAGGTGTTGCTGTAGGCGTTAGTGTTGCCACCGGTTCGTCAGCAGGGTTGCCAAATACTTTGATGCAGGCATTATTCAGATCATATTGCACATCATCTACAGATATCGCCGTATTGTCATACCACTTAGCATCTTCCGCGAAATAAGTATAACTCTGTCCCGCTGAGGCACTATAACAGTGTCCATTCTGCGGATCATTTTGTCCCTCTAGCGGAACGCAGGCAGAATCATCTACGGTCGCATATGTAATAACCACCGAAAACTTCTCGCCATCTGCAACGCGAACCTCTTTCGGAAGCTGTACCGTATGATAGCCTGTTTTGGCAAAGATGCCACTCACACTCGCTTCTTTGATCTGCGTTCCGTTGGTTGGATCTTTCCCTGATACAGAACGATAAATATCTACTGTATATGGCTGATCCTCCTGTACCGTATAAAAAGCAACTGCCTGTAACTGCTGTGATCCATCTGCTGTAAACACATTGGCCGTCTTCACTTCTTCTGGTGAACGAAGCGAATTGTTCCAACCATTGCCATCATATTGAAAGATGGTCTGGTAGGTATCTGCCGAAACACCTTCAAATGTGTAATATTCACAAAGTGATGGATCATAATAGGATACCCAGAAATACCCATTTTCATCTTTGGAGTAATTGGTACCGTAGCTATTTGCAATCAGCCACGCCCCAGATTCCGGAGCGTCCTCACGAAAATCATTAAAATCATCATCCCAACCGACAATTGTGACACAATGATTCGCCTGATCAGGTCCCACCATGTAAGCATAACTGGCGTACACACCATTCGTCTCTTTGTAATATCGATTGGACGGATTATAATACAACGCCACATCCATTGCCCCATGCGTCAATATTGCTTCCTTGATCTCATTTCTTGATGTGATATCGCTTGCCAGATATGGATCATAACATTCGGAGTCTGTCAACTGAATCAACGACTGTGTACGCAGCGAGGATGCCGCATTTTTCATGACAGATGCCATATTAGAAGCCGTATCAAAGGGAGCCTCACTCTCTGCCACAGCCCCCCATTTGTTTGCTAAGACAGCCTGTGCAACATCTGCATTTCCACCTTTATTATAACTTGCTCTATCAGAAACATAGTCACGCGACATATGATCACCATACAATGGACTGGTCGTATCATCCAGGGCATGATAGGCGTACCATGCCAAGTGATTTTCGGACAGATCCGCAGTATCTTTGGTTAAGATCCCCTTCATCAGACAATCAGATTCCAACGCTTTTAATGCTCCAAACGCCCAACAGGCACCTGTATCCTGCTGATTGCGTATTGGCGTTTCCTGCTCTGTTCCACGCGGATCATAGCTCACTGGAAGTGCCCTGGAGCGTTTATTCTTAGCCGCAGCAGACGATGTATACCTAGATAACGTATTGCCTGTATCATCCTGCAGCGAATAGGAAATATGGCCCGCCGTATTTTCCTTGTATACTTTATGATATAGCTCTGCTTGATTGGCCGATTCGGTTATATCTGCTACAGAGCTCTGTGCGGTGTCAGCTGTCATCGCATCTGCCGCCCGGCGATCCCAATTCCCCACCCCAGGCACAGCAAGCGCAATTGCTACTAACACCGCAATTCTTTGTTTCTTTTTCATATGCCACCTTCCTTCCATTCTGATCACATACGTAATTTCATAATAATTGCGCATGATATAATGAGCACTGCGTGCTCATTATATCATGCAAACACGAAAACTATCCCTTATTACTTCTATTATAACATGAAAATCTGTTTAAATTATGTCTCTTCTCATTTTTGGACCCATTTCGCATTCTTGTAACCATATTTATTTTACATAGGCAAATAATTATTTTACTAAAACTTCCCATACCGAAAGTTACTATAAGAACCACATATTGCTTATTATGTCACAAAACTAATTGCGGCAAAGCAATTGCTATAGTTTCTTGATGGCAGGACTCATATATATAGCGGCTGCAAAATATAATTAGCCCATCGACATAATAAGCAATATGCGATCGTGTGAGATATTGAGGCGTGGGAAGTTTGAATTTTTGGATTTTGAAAATATTTATTTGTTTTTTTTGAAAAAAAGTGTTGACAAACGCAAATTAAAACACTATAATAGTTTTTGTTCGTTATGCGGAAGTGCTGGAATTGGCAGACAGGCTAGACTAAGGATCTAGTGTTGGCAACGACGTGAGGGTTCAAGTCCCTTCTTCCGCATTAGATCAAAAGAGAAGTCATATATGACTTCTCTTTTTTTGGTATTGCAATTCTTACAGAGCAAAACGCTGGTTTTGCTCTGTTTTTAGGTATAGGAAAATGCTTTTTTTATTCATCTTACAACCGGTACCCCAAGGCTCTCACTGCATCCAGATCGCCTTCTACGGACGTTCCCATGACCGTCAGCAAATCTCCCGTGATCGCCGCATTGCAACCGGATCGAAAACACCGAAGACCTGTATCCTCCAGGTAATCTCTCCCCGCCGCCAGACGTATCATCTGATTTGGTAAAATATACTTAAAAACACCAATAATGCGTCGAACTTCTTCTTCCGTTAATACCTTATTATGTCCCATCGGTGTGCCCTCTACCGGGTCTAACAGATTGATTGGAACGGTGTCCGGTGCAATCTCGCGCAGTGTAAAGGCAAGATCCAATCGATCCGCCATAGACTCTCCAATCCCAAAAAGGCCCCCACTGCATAAGGATAATCCAGCCTCTTTTGCTGCTTTCAGCGTCGCAATTTTGTCATCATACGTATGGCTTCCACATACTTTAGCAAAATGTGTACGTGAAGTTTCCAGGTTATTATGGATCCGTACTACTCCCGCTTCCTTTAATCGCATAAACTGATCTTTATTCATCAATCCACCGGATACACAAGGTCGAAGAGCAGTGTCCTTTCGTATCACACGAACTGTTTCACACAAGGCATCTACTTCACGTTCGCTAAGATGATGCCCGGATGCCACCAAACAATAATGTCGGATTCCCTGTGCGCTACGCTTTTTGGCATCCTTCAGGATCTCTTCAGTTCCACGAAGCGGATAACTCTTCACTGTCGCTTTAGAGCAACTCGCCTGCGAACAAAATTTACAATCCTCGGAACATCGCCCCCCTTTTATGCTGATCACACTGCACATATCAAATTCGTCTTGCTGTCTTTCCTGACGGATACGGTCAGCCCCCTGTGCCAACTCTTCAATATCTATCTGCGTCAACCACTCTGCCTCTTGTCGATTAATCTCTTCACCTTGCAATACCTTATCTGTAAGATCTTGTAACTTTGCGTCCATACTCTTTTGTATCCTCCTTAATAGTAAGGAAACCTATCTGAAATTTATCTATTCCAAATAGGTTTCCTGCTTATTCCATAACCACTTATCCTTGGTCCGCCCACGCTGACATTACATGAATAAATCTCAGATAAATGCTATGATTCGCTATTTTACAGTGACCTTGATTTCTTTGTATACACCATTCTGTGCATATACCCATATCTTACATTTTCCTTTTTTCACTGCCTTGATCTTGCCGGATCCGGTTACCTTGGCAACCTTCACATTACTGGATTCATACGCAAGTTTTCTATGTTTCATAATCTTTTTCTTCTTGTCTGCACGAATCTCTACCGCTTTGATCTTAGCAGTCTTTCTTGCTTTCAAAGTAATCTTAGTTCTCTTTTTCTTGTTGCCCAATTTTTTAATGCTGACCGCTTTCGCCATACCACGTTTTCCACCTTTGGTGACGGAATGAATTGTCGGTGCAGCGGCAATTGTTACTTTATGACCGTTGAATAATTTGTATGCAACAACCATGTATTTGTAATATTTGCCTTTCTTGCGCTTCTTCTGTGTCCACGTTGTCTTATTCTTACCTTTTATGGTCTTAGTCAGTTTATAGCGGTATTTCTTACCACCATGGTTACACTGGTTACTATAGATCAAATAACCGTCAGCGCCACTCTGCTTAACCCATTTTAACATAATGCTGTTCTTGGAAGACTTATTGGCTCTCGCTTTTAATCTGCTAAAGTCAGAGCCCTTAATGTCTTTATCATCCTTGAGTTTCTTTACAGCAGTATCGGTAATTCTAAGGGTGTCCATAGAAGTTCCGGTCTTCTCAGCATAATCCTTAATCTTTTCAGCCGTTGCCCTATCTACGCCGAGTTCCTTTGCAATATCATCCGCAGAAATTCCGCTTCCCGGTTTTGCTGTTGTACCCGGTTTCTTTGTTGGCTTCGGTGTTGCCGCCTTCTTTGGCAATGTTACTTTTACAATTGCTGACAATTGCTTACCTGTCTTCTTATCGGTTGCATACACCTTGACGAAAACACTATCGGTCGATTTTGCACGAATCTTCTCATTCAACACTGCAAGATCCTCTGCATCGATCGTCACGTTCTCTACGCTGGAGCCATCATTGTATTTTACTACCACTTCTGCAAGTTTCTTAAAGGCAGTTTCATCAATAGATTCCGTGCCTGCTGCTACTGCGAAATCATTAGCAGTCAGATTGACATCCGGTACAGTTGTTTCACTGCTGGTCGTATCAGCCGAACCATCATCTTTTACAGTGACGGTTACTTTGTTCACCTTACCTTTGTATGTGTATACTAATTCATAGCTGCCCTTCGCCGCCTGAATTGCTGATGCATCCACAGTGATCGCCGCATCTTTGAATGGAATGAATTTTCCATCATCAGTTGCAATCGCATTTCCTAATTTCTTTAGCATATCGGCAACATCGGTCTGATCCTGCTTCAGTACGATCGTCTTTGCCTGCTCTACTGTAATGCAGAAATCATTTGCTCCGAGTGTAATATTACCTGTAGATGTATCATATCGACGATTCTGAACGACAGTTGCTGTTACTTTTTTAACAATGGTTCCTGACTTGTCTGTGAACGTGAGCGGTAATGTTCCCGGCTCTGTCATTCTGTTTATCGCATCCAATGACTCCTGTGTCAGTACAACACCCTCTCCATTGTCAGTAACCCCATTTTTATCCGTGTATTTTGACAAAGCAGCGCAGATCACATCAGCTGCAGTAAGTTTTCCAATGTCATCTAACGAGAAGATACAATCAGATGCATTTACCTCGCCCTGTGCCGGAACATTGCTTATCACAACATCCGTTGTAACCGGCACATCTTTGTAGGTAAAGGTTGCTTTGTATCCGTCACCATCTTTGACCAACTTCGGTCCGGTAATGTCACTCGGATCAACAAGCGCACCATTATCTGTTGCGGCCGGATCTGCATTCTTGCGGATCAGGTCTTTTAACTCATCTTCTGTCAAAGAACTGATATCCTTATAATCCAGTGTAACATTGTCTGCTCCGATCGTAATCTGATCTGTTCCCTTTGTCTCGCTGTATTTTACATCAACGACCGTTGCTTTCGCAGTCACAGAACCGGTTTCATATTTACCGTTTTCGTATGTAAATGCAATAGTACCACTGTTACCTGCCACTATCTTTGCAAGATCATCCGGATTTGCTGTTATTTTATCAAAAGGATCTGCGACTGTTGTTCCCTCACGGGTTACGCCAATCTTAGCGTAATCCTTGGCCGCAGCCTCACCTGTCAGTGCTGCAGCTGTCTCTTTCGTCAGCATGAAATCTTCTGCTGTCATTGAAACAACCGGCTTACGAATAGACACATTAATGTCTGCTGTAAAACCATCTTCTGTCGTAACTGTCACGCTATAGTTACCTGTCGGACCATTCATCAGACGTTTATTAATAATGTCCAACTTTTTACTGTCTACAGTAAGTTTCGCATCCGGTATCACATTGCCTGCAGCGTCTTTTGCTTCAGCATTTGACTTAGTAAGCAGGCCTTCTGCCGTGAGTGCTGCATCACCAACCACCAGTTCAACCTTATCTGAGGTGATTTCTGTTACTTTGCCGGAATCTACAACTGTTACTGTGATTGCTACATCAGTACCATTGCAAGTATAAGTTACTGAATAAGTTCCTTTCGGAGTTTCGCTCGTAATGGTTGCTGATCCGGATTTCACAGTGATCTGCGATGCGTCTGCTTTACTGCCGTCTTTGACAGCAATTACACCGGAATCACTCTTGATCTTCGCAGCGATTGCTTCCGTTGTTCCTAATGCTTTTAACTGATCTGTCGTATATGTCACATTATTCGCACCGATTGTTGTTTTTGATGCTGCATTTGTTTCTTTATTTTTCACAACAAACGCCGTGATCGGATCGGATGTTGTGGTTTTACCATTTGCATCGGTATAGGTAAAGGTAAGATCCTTGGAGCCGCCGGCCTTAACCTGTTTCAGTTCATTATATGCCGTAGAGTCCATAGCATCCGCATCATTGAAATCAAATGCGGTTCCCTCATCAATACCACGAACATTTGCTTTGCTCTTAATTATATCTTTATTCGCATAAAGCAGTTCATCTTCCGTGATAATAAAATCGTTAGCATCAATTGTGACGTTGCGGTCACGAACTGTTACTGTAACATCGCAGGTCTTTCCATTCGATGATACTTTAACCGTATAATCTCCCGCCGGACCATTTTTGATCTTATCATTCAATGTTGCAAGATCAGTGTCATCTACATCAATCGTTGCACCCGGGATCACAGTACCGGAAGCGTTCTTCACCTGCGCATTTGACTTTGTGATAAGATCTGCTTCGGTAAGATTTCCGCTTCCTCTTACCACCTCAAAATTATCAGCAGTCACTTTTGCTACGGGATTAGAATCCGTAACCGTTACGTTGATCGTTGTATCCACGCCGTTATAGGTATATGTTATTTTATAGGTGCCTGCTGTCGACGCCTTGTTTACTTCGCTGCTCTTCTGTGTAATATCAGCAGAAGCTGCTGCCTTACCATCTTTTACTGCAACCGGTACTGCCTTAGAACGGATCAGTTCTGCAACTTTGTCCTCATCGACACAGGCAGCCAGATCATCCGTTGTAACGGAAACATTATTGGCACCGATCGTTGTCGTATTATTGGTACTTGTGGACCCTGTATTAGCAACATCAGTAATATAAACCGTTGTATCCTTCGTTACCACATCAGCTGCACCGGTATCATATTTATAAGAGAATGTCAGCTTATTAGAAGTTCCCGCCTCTGCTGACTTAACCGTTGTAAGCTGATCACTGTCCACTGTAATATTCGAGCTGGACGCATCTGCCGTTGTACCATTATAGCTTCCCTTAGTATTCGCAAGATTCTTAACTGTCGCTTCTGTCAGCTTGTTCGCCTGTTCTTTACTAAGTACCAGATTATCTGCATTCAGTCTCGGTTTACTCTTTTGAATGACCACAAGTTCTGTCGTACTTGGTGTTGTCATTTTGTTGTCAGCATCTTCTTTGCCACTCTCACCGCTCGTAGCATATGGACTGTACTCAATAATGTAACCTTTGATTCCCCACATAGAACGTGAAACATTGTTTGGATGATAATCATTCCAGTTTGCCTTCTCAAAACCATATTCTAATGCATACTCCTGATAATATGCAGAAGTACCGCCACCACTATAGCTGTTATTCGGCTCATTATTATTCCAGTCGGCGTACTGGCCATCACATACCGAACCGCCATATACATTACCGGACTCACCCGTCTCATAAAATGTCGTTCCTGCCTCCGGACCGCATAACCAAGACCATTTACGCACGATCTTATTGCTATCATCCAATGGTTTTAACGCCTCATCGGTAATCTCATCCGAATCCAGTACAAATCCATCGTAACCATCTCTTGGAAGCAATGTTCTGGCTCCACCGATCCAAGCTTGCAGATTGCCACCCAGAGAGCTATACAAATATTTCTCCTCGTTCTCACTGGTGATCGTTGCAAGATAACCTTTTAATCCTTCAAAGACAGACTTCTTCGCCTCTTTGTAGGCCGTTGCCCATGTCGATGTGTTGTCTCCGCTTGGGAACTCTACATATTTATAAAAATGTAATTTACCATCAATTGCCATAGCCGTTGATTTACCATCCGGCAGACTGCAGGAGTTGGCGACAACGGAAATCGTCTGCTTAACTGTCTGATCAGTCGTTCCCGTATAAAAAACAACCTGCCTCAAAAAGTTTTTGATCTGCTCATCTGTAATATCACTTCCGATCACAGTCATAGAGCTAAGCTCTTCGTCGCCGGACAAGCTAGACGTATACTCACCAGTTTTGGTCAAACCATTCATCCTATCAGACGTACTGCTCATGTTACCAAGATCGATCTTTTTCGGAAGTTTGAAGTATCCTCCATTGTCTACCGAGATACAAAAAATCTTCTGATCACTCTTAAAACTAACTGTTACATCAGAAAACGTATAGGCCTGACCATCTGCCGACCATGTCTCCTCACCAAGTTCAATCTTATCTTCCGCTGCTGCAGCAGCTACGAATTGAACATTGGACGGCATCATACTGACTACCATAACAAGTGCCAGTAACAATGCCATAACTTGCTTTGTTTTTTTCATTCCATTCCCCATCCTTTCTGTGAATCTGATCGTGAGTCCATATCTTTAGAAACCTCGTATTGTATTTCGGACACAGACACACCATTTATTATATTACCAAGCAGATAATTCATTCAATTCTCAAAATCTTACAAATTTTTTATGTAGTTTTTGCTTTATATAGTACATTTTTCTATAATGCTGCCTAAACCTAATATGCAGTCTCAATTACATAAAAAAACGGAAAGATTTTCCAACTAAAAAAAGACTGTACAATCCTGCCCACTAAACCATGGTAAACTTTTAATTCTTTCAGTTGACATACACATTCAAATGTTTTATACTACTCTTTGTTGCGCGGTTGTAAACCGTCATAATAATACATTTACATTGGAGGAAACAAATGAATCAGGAAACAAAAACAAACAAAACCGGTTTTACTACAAAGTCCATTACAATGATGGCATTATTTGCAGCTATTTTATGTATTTCTGCTTATATCAGCATCCCATTGCCGATCCCTGGTAGTCCTCATATTACATTGTTAAACTTTGTTATTATCGTCATCGCATTGCTGTTCCCACTCAGTCAATCTTTCATCACGATATTAGTGTGGATGGCTCTTGGCGCTATCGGCCTTCCGGTATTTATTGGCGGTGGTTCCGGCATTGGATATTTGACAAATATTTTCGGTGGATACACATTCTCTTTCTTAGTGATCGCCATTGTACTTCCACTGATCCGCGGCAAAAAATACAATCGAATCCTATACACAGTTGCTGCTATTGTCGGCGTTGTATTGATCGATATCATCGGAATGCTCTTTTGGAAGGTTAATGCCGGCCTTTCTTGGAAAGTTGCTTTCTTATCCGGATTTGTCGCATTCATTCCTTTAGATCTTGTCAAAGCAGTTATTGCTGCCCAGATCATTCCTGCTTTCCGCAAAGTGATGCAAAGCGCAGAATAAGGTTACAGTCCATTTTTACACCAAAAAGGCACTGTTCGAACGTGATCCACGTTGGAACAGTGCCTTTTCTAATTACTCTCACTAAAACTTCCCATACCGAAAGCTACTGCAAGAACCACATATTGCTTATTATGTCAGCAACAAATAAACTATTTTGCAGCCAGTAGACT
>ERZ791837.426-NODE-426-length-32465-cov-5.528355_pt1 | contig 32465 bp, 14 predicted proteins | sample MGYA00510292_ERZ791837 | MGnify/ENA primary metagenome ERZ791837 (study PRJEB30046, sample SAMN00715259) | human gut metagenome | study: EMG produced TPA metagenomics assembly of the A metagenome-wide association study of gut microbiota in type 2...
ATCCGTATATGACTACCTTTACGGTATCTTATCCGGAATCTTGTTATCAATTCGGAGACAAATGGTATTATACCTATCGTCCGAACGGTTATGACTCGGATATTAAATGGGAGACTACCGAAACCTACAATATCGGTTTGGATTACGGTTTTCTGAACAACCGCATTTACGGTTCTGTCGATTATTACCAACGCCATACGAAAGACTTGCTGAATACTATCAATGTAATTTCAGGAACCAACTATTCTTCCGTCATCACAACAAATATCGGCGAGATGGATAATAAAGGTGTGGAATTTGCCATCAATGCAGTGCCGGTACATACAAAAAACTGGAAATGGACAGTAGGCATGAATTATACGTGGAATGATTCTGAAATCACGAAGCTGAATGTTATCGATTCGGATGCCAATTTTGTGCAGACAGGAGCCATTTCCGGTACGGGCAAGACAGTTCAGGTGTTTATGGTAGGTCAGCGTCCTTATACTTTCTACCTGGCAAAGCAGGCCTATGACGATGATGGCAAACCTATGGAAGGGCAGTATGTGCAGCCGGATGGTTCCATCTCTGCCACGGAAACCAAATATGCTACGGACAAAAGCGCATTGCCTACTTCCTATCTGGGATTCAATACCCAGCTTACTTATAAGAATTGGGATTTTGCCATCAGCGGACACGGGGCATTCGGCAACTATGTATACAACTATGTGGCTGCCGACCAGTATGTACAATCCGTGTACAGCGATCAGGGCAACTTCTCCAACATATTGCGCAGAACCAAAGATTCCGGTTTCCAGAACCAGCAGCTTTATTCGGATTATTTCCTGGAAAAGGGCAACTTCTTCCGTATTGACAATATTTCTTTGGGATATACGTTCCAGAAGTTATGGAATAACTCCAGCTCTTTACGCCTGACGTTCGGTGTACAGAATGTTGCTACCTTTACAAGCTATTCCGGTATCGACCCGGAGATTTACAGCGGTATCGATAAAGAGGTATATCCCCGTCCGCGCGTATTCTCATTAAGTGCTAATTTAAATTTCTAACGGCTTAAAACTATACAATATGAAAAATATAATTGCTTATTCGTTTATTTTGTTCTTCGCGGGCATAAGTCTGGTTTCTTGCTTGGGCGACCTGGACACGATGCCTTTGGATGATAACCAGCTGGTAAGTGAAAAGGTATACCAGACAAAAGACGGCTACACCGGTGTTTTGGCAAAGTGTTATGCATCACTGGTTCTGACAGGGCAGAAAGGTGGTGACGGAGGTGACGGCGACCTCGAAGGTGCTAATGAGGGCTATTCCGGTTATGTGCGCCTGTTGTTTTATTTGCAGGAGTTGAGTACGGATAATTTTTTGATGCCTTCCTCTTCCAACGGTTTGCGTAAATGTTTGAATTTGCAGTGGGATGCTTCCAATGCTTCGGTCATTACATGGACTTACCAGAGACTTTATATGAGTATTGCCTATTGTAACGAGCTTTTGCGTGAATGTACGGAAGGCAAGTTGCAGAGCAGAGGACTTTGGGAAGAGATGAAAGATGATTATGTGAGCTATCGCGCAGAAGCCCGCTTCATACGTGCTTATTGCTATTCGATGCTTTGCGATTTGTTTGGTGCGGTTCCTTATGTGGATGAAAATACGGGTGTGAAAGAAATTCCGGTTCAATATACGCGTAAGCAGATTTTTGAGTTTGCAGAAAGTGAATTGCTGGCTATCGAAAACGAACTGAAAGCTCCGGGAAGCAATGAGTACGGACGTGTTGACCGGGTAGCCGGCTGGTTCCTGCTGGCCCGAATGTATCTGAATGCACAGACTTGGATTAATGAGAATAAATACCAGGAAGCATATGCTTATGCGGTAAAAGTCATTGCCGACGGGCATTATCCATTGGCTTCCGATTATCGTGAAATCTTTTTAGCGGATAATAATACCTGTAAGGAGATTATCTGGCCGCTGGTACAGGACGGCTTGCGTGCACAGAGTTCTGCCGGAACGAATTTCTATGTGAAAGCTTTTGTAAACGGTCCTATGGATGAACTTTATAAGACCGGTGTCGGCTCCAGAGGCTGGGGTAATGTCCGCGCTAAAGTATCGTTGGTGGATGCGTTCGATGCGGATGATGTCATGTTCGACGGCAATGATACTTGGGGAAATAATAAGAAAGATAAGAGAGCACAGTTCATGACCGCTCTTCCTAATCAGGTGAAAGACACATGGGATGTAAATATGGATATGACCAGTACGTTTACATGCGGATACGGTTATATCAAGTGGAGAAACGTTACGAAAGAGGATGAACTTTGTCCTTCGGGAGATGCCTATACTTCCATTGATTTTCCGCTGTTCCGCACAGCAGATGCCTATTTGATGGCTGCTGAGGCCATTTTGCGCGGAGCGAACGGTACGCAAAGTGAAGCGTTGGGGTATGTCAATGAGGTCAGAACAAGGGCTTATATGTCCGGTAAATATGCGAAAAACGGCGTACGTTCCGATGTGTCCGGTGAAATTACGGCCAATGAGCTTAATCTGGACTTTCTGTTGGTTGAACGTCAGAAAGAACTGGCTTCTGAATTGACAAGGCGCACCGATTTGATTCGGTTCGGCAAATATACGAAAGGGAATAACTGGGATTGGAAAAACGGTGTGCGCTTAGGGGCGGATGTGGACGATAAATACAATTTGTTCCCGATTCCGGAAAGTGAACTGACGAACAATCCTACTCTGGTGCAAAACGATGGCTATAAAGTAATAAAGTAAAAATATGATGAAACTGAAACAAATTCTGTTATGTGGTTTGATGGTGCTGTGCTGTGCTCCGCTTGGGGCACAGACATCCAAAGAAGAGATGTTTGCTACTCCTGAGAAGACGGGAGGAGTCTATTGGGCATATCCGTTGGATTTCGCGCCACAGACTAAAGCGCCTAAGGGATATAAGCCTTTTTATATCAGTCATTACGGACGGCATGGTTCCCGTTACCTGATTGGCGACCGTGATTATAAATGGCTGGTAGACCTGTTTGAAGAGGCGCATCGTGCACATGCGCTTACCGGTTTGGGTGAAGATACCTACCGGCGTTTGCTCAAGGTATGGGAAGAGGCGGAAGGACATGGCGGGGATTTGACTCCATTGGGAGTCAGGCAGCATCGCGGCATTGCTGAAAGAATGTATGCTTCGTTTCCGGAGGTATTCAAAGGCAATCCCTTTATATCTGCCCGTTCTACCGTTGTATTGCGTTGTGCTATGAGTATGGTGGCTTTTGGTGACCGTTTGAAAGAGCTGAATCCGGATTTGCGGATTTCTTATGAGGCAAGTGAGAAATATATGGATTATCTGAATTATCACACCGACGAATCCAACCGTTTTACTTCTTCCCAGGACGGTCCTTGGGCCGAGGAATACAGGAAATTTGAGGAAGCTCATACCAATCCGGAGCGTTTGGTCGCATCTTTGTTCAAGGATAAACACTTTGTCTTAAAGAAAGTAAATCCTAAGGAACTGATGTGGGGAATGTACTGGGTAGCCAGTGACATGCAAAATGCTGAAACAAAAGTTTCTTTCTATGATTTGTTCGAAGCACAGGAATTATTTGATTTGTGGCAGTGTGTCAATTACCGTTTTTATGTGGGGAATGCCAATCATGCCGATGGAAAAGGTATTGTAGTGGCCAATGCCAAATCTCTGTTAAGAAATATTCTGGACAGTGCTGACGAGGCTATCCGGAAAGGGGGAATTGCCGCTACTCTCCGCTTCGGGCACGATGGTAATGTGATTCCTTTGGTTGCGTTGATGCGGATAGAAAACTGTAATGTGGCAGTTAGTGATCCCTATGAGGTTTATAAAGTATGGAGCGACTTCAAAGTTGTTCCTATGGCTGCTAATGTACAGATTATCTTTTTCCGGAACGAGAAGTCCGGGGATATTCTGGTAAAGGTTATGCACAATGAGAATGAAGTGCATATTCCGGTAGAGACTGATATGTTTCCTTATTACAAATGGGAGGATGTCGAGAGGTTTTATCGAAATTTGTTGAATTGAGTTTTTTGAAGTTAACAATATAGAAACGATTATGGGAGTGCGGCGATGGGATATCGGCGCACTTTTTATATTATATGTCCGCTTCCTTCGTACGATATTAGTATATAATCGTTCTATTTTTATATTTGTGGTAGTCTCTTCTCGCTATTTTTGCTATAAGTTGGCGCAAGATGGAAAGGAGGTTGTCTTAGTTAAACCGACTGTTTTATTGGATATACCTCGGGAATAATTCATAAGTTTGTTTTTCGTATTAAAGAAAGTCTGTTATATGTATAAAAAATATCTTACTTTTCTCTTCTGTTTCTTCTCTTCTTTTTCGTTTGCACAGAATATACATTTTCAGGCAATCGGAGTAGAGGACGGTATCTCGCAACCGACAGTAACATCTATCTATCAAGATGAATTCGGAATTATCTGGATAGGGACTAAGGATGGATTGAACCGCTATAACGGTACCGATTTTTATGTTTTCCGTCCGGTAAAGGATGATAAGAATAGTTTGTACAATAATAATATAGGTACAATCTGCGGTGACAAGCAAGGGCACATTTATATCCGCTGCAAATATGCGGTTGTTGAGTATGATATAAAGAAAAATACTTTTCATACAATTCGTGATAATGATATTCAGGCTATCAGTTACGGTAATACGCAATTGTGGGTTTGTACGAGAGATTCCTTGTTTACTTATAATCGCGTAGAAGATAAACTTGATTATTATTATAATCTGGAAGGTGCGCGTATGTCTTGTGTAATTGAGGATAGTGATGGTAATTTATATGTGGGAACCATGAACAATGGTTTGTACATGATAGACGGTAATAAGAAATGGCTGAACTATCTTCCTAAGAAAGATATAACATGCATCTATGAAGATTCTAAAAAAAGTATTTGGGTAGGAACTAAAGATGACGGTCTTTTTCGATTAGACAGGAATGGTGGAATAACCAATTATGGGACTGCTCCTCACCAGAATATGCTATCCAGCAGTTATGTCCGCTGTATTGTGGAAGATAATTTGGGTAATTATTGGATTGGAACTTTTAAAGGTTTGGATAAGCTGAATGCTGCAACCGGTACTTTCACTCATTACAGTAAAGATAATAAGCCGTATAGTTTGAGTAATTCTTCTATTATCTGTATGATGAAAGACAGGCAGGGTACTTTCTGGATCGGTACGTATTATGGCGGGGTAAATCTGTTTAATCCCGACTATGAGATATATACATATTATTATCCTGATGAAGCGCAAAAGGGAAAACTGACCTCTCCTTTTGCCGGAAGGATGATAGAGGATTCTAAGGGAGGAATATGGATTGCGACCGAAGGTGGCGGAGTGAATTATCTCGACAGAAAAACAAGAACCTTTACTGAATATAAGCATGATGTAAGTAAGAACTCTCTTGCGTCTAATACGATTCAGAGTTTGTTTCTAGATGAGGATAACCAAGCTTTGTGGATAGGAACATTACGGGGCGGATTAGACCGTTTGGACCTGAAAACATATCGGTTTACCAATTACCGGTATAATGCTGAGAAAAAGAATTCATTGATTAATGATATAGTTCGTAAAATTATTCCTTATAAAGGGAACCTGTTATTGGCTACTCATAATGGGATTGGTCTTTTCAATCCTGAAACAGGAGAGTGTGTGAAGCTATTGAATGACAGTCGGCTTAATAACAGACAAATTATAGATATGCTTGTTGATAAGAAGAATAATCTGTGGTTTTCTTACTCATTGGGATTGATAAAGTATAATCTGGAGACTCAGAAACGTAATGAGTATTTTGTTCCCAATACTTCGAAACAGGCCATTGGGCCGAACTTGATTAATGTACTTTTTGAAGATAAGAAAGGTAATATCTGGGCAGGTTCTTCAGGGGATGGCATATTCCTGTACGAACAAGACTCCAATACATTCAAATCGTTTAACTCGCATAATTCGGATTTAATCAATGATTATATACTCGATATAAAAGAGTCGCTTTCCGGCTATCTCCTGATAGCCAGTAACCAAGGATTCTCACGTTTTGATATGGAGAACCAGCGTTTTTACAACTATAATAAGCAGAATGGTTTTCCTATGACGGCATTGAATCCATATGGCTTGTTTGTGGCTAGTGATAATGAGATATATCTTTCCGGTCCTAAAATGATGATTTCTTTCTTCGAGAAAGAGTTGAATTCCTATGTGAAGCCTTATCAGTTGAATTTTACTTCATTGGAAGTAAATAATCAGCAGATTTTGCCCAATGACGGTTCCGGAATTCTTACGGAATCGATTCTGTATCAGCCACAGATCACTTTAAATCATAATCACTCCATTATAACCGTTAACTTCTCATTATCCAATTATGTATCAGTATTGAAAAATAGAATCTATTACAAGTTGGAAGGGTTTGATAAAGATTGGATGAGTGCAGGTTACCGTAAAGCCATTACTTATACAAACCTCAATCCGGGTGAATATAAATTGAAGATTAAAAGTTCGGAAGAATATTCCGGTAAGGAGAGTATTTGTAAAGAAATAGATATTATAGTAAAACCACCTTTTTATAAATCTACTTGGGCATATTGTATTTATGTTGCTATTATTATCATATCGGTCTATTTGGTGGTGAGTTTCTATTCATCAAAATTGAAACTGAGGGCTTCACTGGAGTATGAGAAGAAAGAAAAGAAACAGATTGAGGAACTGAACCAATCCAAACTTCGCTTTTTTACCAATATATCACATGAGTTCCGTACTCCGCTTACGTTGATTGTGAGCCAATTGGAAATGCTGATGGAACGAAGCGATATTCAACCTTTGGTGTATAGTAAGCTGGTGAATATCCATAGGAATACATTGCGTATGAAACGTTTGATAACCGAACTATTGGATTTTAGAAAACAGGAACAAGGCTTTGAAAAGTTTAAATACAGTAAGCAGGATATTTACGCTTTTCTGGATGAAATTTATCTGTCTTTTAAAGAGTATGCGCGGGGTAAGCAGATTAATCTTGAGTTTCTTAACAAGGATAAGAATCTTGAAGTCTGGTTCGATGTGGTACAATTGGAAAAGGTGATTTATAATTTGTTGTCCAATGCTTTTAAATATACTCCTTTGGGTGGTACGATTTCACTGTCGGTACAGGAATATGAGAACAGTGTTGTGGTTACTGTGTCGGATACGGGAGTGGGTATTGCTGAAGAGAGCCTGGATAAGATATTCGACCGTTTCTATCAAGTGGACAGTATGAATAACCAGAAAGGTACAGGCATAGGTCTGGCGCTTGCAAAGAGTATAATCGAAGCCCATAAAGGGAAAATCAGTGTCCGGAGTATGGAAGGGAAAGGAACGACTTTCGTTGTTGAACTACCTTTAGGAGACAGTCATATTACCGATGCACAGAAAATAGCTACTCCTGATATTGATTCATCGTGTATCTCTGAACTGACAGTATATGGTTCGCAGGTACCGGCGGATGTGGTGGATGATGAAAATATGGATAATCAGTCGGACGAGACAAGAAGCAAGATTCTTATTGTAGAAGATAACGAAGAACTTAGAGGTTTATTGGCGCGTTTGTTCTCTAAAATATATACTGTTTATGAAGCTCAGGATGGTGAGGAAGGATTTGAAAAGACAAAAGAAGTACAACCTGATATTGTACTGAGTGATATTATGATGCCCAAAATGTCCGGTATAGAGATGTGCAGGAAGATAAAGAGTAATTTCGAGACTTCTCATATTCCTGTGATATTACTTACGGCACAAACAGCTGAAGAATATACCATGCAAGGGTTAAAAATGGGAGCGGATGACTATGTAACCAAACCTTTTAATGTGAAACATTTGTTTATGCGTTGTAACAATCTGGTGAACAGTAGAAAATTGTTACAGCAGAAATATGCGAAACAAATGGATAATAATGTAGATATACTGGCAACCAATAGCGCGGACTATCAGTTCATGGAACAATGTGTAGCCTGTGTTGAACAGAATCTGGATAATCCGGATTTTGATGTGAATATGTTTGCCCAGGCTATGAATACGGGACGCACCAAACTCTTCCTGAAAGTTAAAGGTATTACGGGACAGACACCGAACGACTTTATTCTGAATATCAGGTTGAAGAAGGCGCAAATGCTCCTCAAGCAAATGGATACGAAGACTGTTTCAGAAATAGCGTATGAAGTAGGCTTTAATTCCCCAAGCTATTTCATCAAGCGCTTTAGAGAATTGTTTGGAGTGACTCCTGCCCAATATCAAAAAGGTGAAGAATAAACTTACTTATTATATATACACTATGAAGACAAAATTACTATGCACGCTGTATTTTTTGTGTCCATTGGCCGTGTCGGCGGCAAATGTTCATAAACTTACTCCGATTACTACTGATAAGGATGTCAGAGTTGAAATAAGTTTGTCCGCTGAGGCAAACGAACACCTGTCTCTTGATGCAGTCATTTCTAATACCCGTAATGGTGAGGTATTGTGTAATCGTTCAAAAGAGTTTTCTTTTAAGAATAAAGTCGATACGACAATAGTATGGAAAATAGATGGTTTGAATCCGGAATTGTGGAGTCCGGTTACTCCTGTTCTTTATAACCTTGAGATAAAGACGAATACTGAGGTTTTACGCAAACGGATCGGTTTCAGGAGATTTGAGATGCGGGATGGGGTGTTCTATCTGAACGGGAAACCTATCTATTTGCGAGGTAATGCCATTAATCCGCCGGAAAGAGGGATACCTGAGCCCTTGGAAAGAAGTAAGGAGTTCGCTCGTGATTATGTCCGTTTTATGAAAAGTTTGAATATAAATATCATTCGTATTCCTGATGACCAAAACTGGATGGATGTATGCGATGAAGAAGGCATGATGATTTTTGCCGGTCGCTATGGACGTCCTAAGCATGGAACCAAGACTGCACCGCCGGCAGACTTTGATTTATCGCTTAAGACATATAAGGAAATAGATTTAGGCCCGTTTAGCCCTCACCCTTCTGTTGTCATTTATATATTGGCTAATGAAATGCCGCCTGAAGGTGAAGTTGGAGCTCGGTATCGGGAGTTTCTGACAAAAATGTGTGGTGAACTCAAGAAATGGGATGATACCAGGTTGTATATAGGTAATACTGGCTATGGACTTGGAAAATCAGGTGATATTTATGATGTACACCGGTATTGGGGGTGGTATTACAACACTTTTCTGACTTATCTAAACATGCGTGATAAAAGTATGTGGCAGAATCCGGGTAGAGTTCAGCCTATTACATTTACTGAGTGTGTGGGTAACTATACGGGGATAGACGGGCGTTTCAACCTTTGTTCCCGGACTAAGCAGCCCGGTTCGCAAAAGTGTTGGACCGGCCATCTGCCAAATGAAGAACAAGCTGAGGCTGCTATGTCATATCAAGCCTTTGTCCTAAAAAATGCTACGGAACTGTTTCGTCGGTTGAGATGCCAGAATGGTAATCTTGCAGGTACTATGCCTTTTACCATAATATTCCATAATTGGGATGGAGTAAAGTCGTTTGCAGAAATGAAACCGAAACCTGTGGCGTGGCAGTATCAGACAAGTTATCAACCGATATTGCTGAGTTGGGAAAACTGGCAGTCGCAGATTTATGCAGGAAATAAGTTGTCGGTCGTTGCTCATGTGGTTAATGATGATGACTATTGCAATGATTTGAATGGCGCTCGTTTGCAATGGCGGATTGAGAAAGGAAATGAGACGTTTTTGTCAGGAGATATCGAACTGCCGTCTGTTCCTTACTATGGGACATATAAGAGTCCTCTTTCAATTGATATTCCCCGGGATTTAACTTCGGGAGATTATGTATTGAAAGGTGAAATTTGGGTGGATGGCAGGAAGATATCCCATAATGAGAGCGAGATTTTCATTGCAGGACAGGATTGGAATAATAAGGATGCAATTGGAAAAACGATTTATGTATATGACTCTTCGGCGGGGGAACAAACCCGCAGTTGCTTGCAAAAGCTTGGTTATATGGTGAAGCCGATACATACGGTTATGGATTTACCTCGCAATTCCATTTTAGTTTTGGGAAAGGATTCTTGGGACAATAACATAAACAGTCAGGTTGAACAATTAAGGGAGTATATAAAGAAAGGAGGACGCGTTGTTTGTCTGGAGCAGGATCCGGCTAGATTCAATCAATCATGGCTACCGATTTCGGTTAAATTCTTGGAAGACAGTAATAATAATCCGGTTTACCTGTCTCCTTCTTTGGCATATAAAGACGGTATGAATATTAATCTTGAGCGTCCTTATCATCCGGTCTTTAAAGGGCTGACACCGAAACGTTTTAAACTTTGGTCTGATTATACTTCTTATGATGAGTCGCAAAAGGGATTTCCTGCTATTTATCCGGTGGATAGAGGATATGACTTGCATGCAGCTGATTTGAAAAACGTGGCAATTCTTGCTAATTATAGTCGTGCGTTATCGGCAACTGCTTTGTCGGAGATGTTTATGGGTAAAGGGTCTGTGTTATTGTCGGGTTTCGATTTGATAAATCATTGTGGAACGGATCCGGTGGCAGATAAACTTCTTTCAAATGTATTACATTATATGGCTACTGATAAAAAGCATGAACCATATGTGGCAGTGAGTGACTCTATTGTTTGGGGAGATTATGCGTCTGAGCGAGGTATTGTGAATGCTCTTTGTAATGGTTTGATGGTAAATACGGTTCCTATTATTCCGAAAGGGCAGGAGAAGGATACCAAATATAAGTTGAAGATTGATGAGTATGGCTATCAATATGCCGGGGCATATGGTGGCTGGAATTCAAAACCGGGTGTACAATATGTACCCTATGGGAGAAGACCGATGGCTCCGTTCACGTTTTCGCGAGGAGGAAGCCCGCTTATTGAAAAATCATCTGTAACAGGCGAGGGGTATTTTTACATAACTTTACCGGAAAAGAAGAATATAATGATTACTGTATTAGAGAATCCTGTGGATGAACCTATCCGTATCAGTCTTTCCGTAAACAATGAAGCGGGAAAGGAGTATGTAATTTTGCCTAAGCAGCAATTAAGTATTGAAACGGATATTTCTCATATAAAGAATGCGATGAAGGTATCTTTGAAAGGAGATAGGCGCACGATTCTGCTGAAAACCATATTAAGTATGAAACAGACTCGGAAATAATGTTTAATCGAATAAGTTGTACTGCTTGAATGGTGCAACTTATTCTGTTTATAGGCCCTTTGTACAACTTTGCTGTACAAAAGAACGATTGTTATATGCTTTCATAGGATAAACGGACACTTTTGCAGAGGTATTTAAAATCCGAATAAAACTATGAAACGCATTTTATCTTCTTTATACTTATTACTGATAAGTATTGCTCTTTTGGCAAATGACAGATTTGCCGTTGCTGATATTTTTACAGACCATATGGTGTTGCAGCGTAATGCTAATGTAAAGGTTTGGGGTGAAGGAACGGACGGTTCGCAGATTGAAGTCCGTTTTGAAGGACAAAACCGGAAGACCGTGGTTGCAAAAGGCAAATGGACGGTCGATTTAAAGACCGGAGAGGCCGGAGGACCATATAAGCTGGAAATTGTAAATGGTAATCATAAGATTTGTTTCAAGGATGTTTTCGTAGGTGACGTATGGCTGGCGGGTGGTCAGTCAAATATGGAATTTGCCCTACGCAGGGTAAAAGATGCGCAGGCAGAAATTTCTTTGGCTGATTATCCTCAGATACGTTATTATAAGGTACCGAGGAAATTTTACCCGGAACAAAAAGTACCCGGAACATCTTGGAAGGCATGCTCGCCGGAAACAGCGACAGATTTTGCAGCTATAGCCTATTATTTTGCCAAGAACATACATAAAGAGCTGAATATTCCTATCGGTATCATTCAAGTTCCTGTAGGTGGGACGACGGTTGAGGCATGGACAAGCCGGAAATTATTGATGTCTGATAAAGATTTTCGTCCGCTGCTGGAATACTATGATAGTATTGCCAACTCTTATCGTCCTGGCGAATATGAGAAATTGTATAATAATTACCACAGTTCTTTGGCAGAATACAACAAGTTGAGCGCAGAGAAGAAACGATACATTAACAAACCGTCGGAACCTATGGGAAAATGGAATTTCCGCCGTCCGGTAGGTTTGTCCGAAACAATGTTGAGTGCAGCTTGTCCATACACATTGAAAGGATTCATTTTTTATCAGGGAGAATCGAATACTGCTAGAGGGGCGCAATACCGCAAATTATTCCCCGCTATGATTAAAGAGTGGAGGACTTCATGGGGACAGGGAGATATTCCTTTCTTATTTGTACAGCTGCCTCGATTTGAAACAAAAACCCGCTATTGGAATGAATTGCGTGAGGCACAATATCTAACTTCACTTCGTGTGAAAAATACGGGAATGGCGGTCGCCTTTGATCAGGGAAACCCTAAAGATATTCATCCGATTGTAAAAGATACGGTAGGTTGGCGATTGGCGCAGTTAGCCTTAGGGAAAGTATATGGTAAAAAGACTATTTACCAAGGGCCTGAATTTAAGAAATTATCAAAAGCGGGAAATGGCAGTTTACTTCTTGATTTTATAAATACAGGTACCGGGATTATTGCTAAAGATGGAGCTGCTTCACTCTCCGGATTTATGGTTGCAGGTAAGGATGGTAAGTTCTATCCTGCCGAAGCGGTCATCGTTAGTAATAGTCAGGTACGAGTAAGCAGTGAGCAGGTGCAGGCTCCTATCGATGTCCGTTACCTGTGGGTAAATAGTGCGAATCCTAATTTCTTTAATAGAGAGGGATTTCCTGCATGTCCTTTTCGTACCGACAGTTATCGACTGGAAACGGAAGGTGTATATGTCAACCCTGAACCGGTGGTACCTAAATTGGATTTATTCCTTTTCATAGGACAGTCTAACATGGCAGGTCGTGGATATATTACTGATAATTATAAAAGTAGTATTAAAGATGTGTATTTGCTGACCCCTACCGGTACAATGGAACAAGCAAGGAATCCTTTGAACAAATATTCTACTATTCGCAAGCAGTTGGATTTGCAGGGTGTAGGTCCTGCCTATTCTTTTGCAAAGGCAATAACAGAGAAAACCGGACATCAATTAGGGCTGGTAGTGAATGCACGCGGTGGCAGTTCTATTAACTCGTGGTTGAAAGGGGCACGGGATGATTATTATGGTGAAGCTTTATCGCGCATACGTCAAGCCATGAAATATGGTAAGTTGAAAGCTATTATTTGGCACCAGGGTGAATCGGACAGCCGGGAACCGGGACTGTATATGGAGAAACTAAAGAAGTTGGTCGCTGATTTACGGCAAGATGTGGGAAATGAGAACCTTCCTGTTATAGTAGGTGAGATTGCCGATTGGCGGGCAAATGGAACTTCGGAGGCATTTAATAAAATGTTACGTACAGTTCCTCAGCATATTCCATATTCTTATTGTGTGTCATCCAGAGAACTGGTTCCTTTGATTAATGAAAGTGATCCTCACTTTAGCGCAGACAGCCAAATAATTTTAGGTAGGAGATATGCTGAGGCTGCTTATGAGGCTTGCTATTCTCAAAAGTAAATAGTTCATTAAAAAATAATTTATGAGTTTTAAGAAACAGCTGTTTTTAATATGCGGAGTTCTTGCAGTGCCATTTTTAGGATTGCAAGCCGATGACGTAAATGTGGCGTTACGTAAGCCGGTGACTGCATCGTCACAACAGGAGAAATTTCCGGCATCTAATGTGACGGACGGAGTTATTTCACGTAAATCAACTTGGATGAGTGCCGAAAGTGCGCGACCTCCTCATATGTTGGATATTAATTTGGAGCGATATTATGATATCAATAAGATTGTTATCTATACTGGTATTCCGGAAAATGAGTTGACAGAATCGGAAAAAGGTAAAGCTCCGGGATTTTGGTCGATGAAGAATTTTAAGATTCAGTATTGGGATGATGCCAACTGGACGGATTTACCGGATACGGAATGTACGGAAAACCGGTTGGATAAACTTGAATTTATTTTTAAACCTACCTTACAGACTTTTCAGATTCGCCTGGTGTCCACAGATGGTGAGCCGATTCGGATTAATGAATTTGAAGTGTATGGTAAGGAAAAGGTTAATATGCCTGTACCTGTGACAATAAATGAAGTACAGACAACCGTTCAGGAGCCTTCGAAGACAGAAATGCAGGTAACAATAACCAAAGAGGTTATTGGGAAATCAATGAAGTATGTGGCTTATAACCAAGGATATTATTTCCCGGGAAGTAATATTTCCGGTTGGCTTGAATATTCCAATGTAAATAGTTTGCGAGTTTGGACATCCTTGAATGATTATGTTCCTCAGTCAGCCGTACTGAATGATGAAAGAGTGGCTACTTTGGATGATTTTGAAGTATGTAAGACTGAATTGAGAAATAATCCGGAATGTAACCGCTTTATTCGTTGGGAACCGGTTTTGGAAAATTGTCGTAAAAAACAGTTTTCTACTAATTCGATGGTTTTTGAATATGCATTGAAAGAATTGAAACGTCTGAATATAGAACCTGTTCTTCAGATAAATTCTACAGATTTCGATGGTACGTGGAGTAATAAATGGAAGCAGTGGCAACGTTTCTATGCACTTGCTTTTTATGCGGCCAAGACCGGAGATGTAACCATGTATGCTATGCATAACGAACCGAACCATCGCCATGCGGGTCCCATGAAGATAACACAGTATGTGGATGCCATGAAGATTGTTTCGGATGCTGTGTATTGTGCAGTACAGGATGTGAACAGACTGTATGGGAAATGTTTGAAGTCGCGTTTTGTAAGCCCTGTTACAGCAGGCTCGAATGCGAATTGGTGGGCGGAAGTAGTGAAAAATTTGCGTATAGACTATCGTGGCTTACCCTCAGACAGAGATTTATTGGATATATTTTCCACTCATTCTTATAATCTGCCGGCTGCGGGTTATGCATCTAAGGTTTCTGATATAAGAAAAATTATCGTGGAAAACCATCCGATGAAACAATCTCTGCCAATAGTCTATACAGAGACCGGACGCTGGATGAATGCTTATCTGATAGATAAGGAAGAAACAATGGATTCTCCCTCTTTATTTACGGAATGGGCAGGTGAATATGCGAATAATACGCTTAATCAAGGCTATGGCATGTGGGCTTTTAAGTTGGCAAATACTACCAGTGGCACATATCCGCGCGGAATCAAGTCAGGGCATCATTTTATCTGGCAGGGAAAACGGATTGTAGAGGATGCTTATAATAATGTGGCATTGGGTAAGAAAACATCAGACTTGACTTCCTCTCATAGAGTAACCGTGAAAACAATAACAGATGGAGATAAAACAGATGCCTCCATGTGGGTTTCTTCAGATACGGATGAAGAAAAGCGTTTGGAGATTAATTTGGGTAAAAGTTACTCTTTGGGTGGGGCAGTCGTCTATACAGGTTCTTCCTATGGAGTTTATACTTCTCCTGACCGCGTGAAAAACTTCAGTTTACAATATTGGGATGGTACCGCTTGGACGGATATAAAGGAAACAATGGAAAAGAATGCACGTTACGCTCAGTCTTTCTTCTTGTTTGATACTCCTGTTACGACTTCTAAAGTTCGGTTTGTGTCAACCGATAAGGGAAGTATAAAGGTGAGAGAAATTAAATTATTTGATTCGGAATCTGTAAAAGATATTCCTTCTTCTTATGATATAAGCGGTATTCAGCGCACTGGTGAAGTAGTCCGTCTTTTTGCAAAAGGATTTAAGAATGAACGTCCTTTATTAAGTACGGTGAAATCTGCTGCTGATAATGATGTGGATGCCATTACCTGTTTTAATCCGGAAGAAATGAGATACTATATATGGCTTGTACAACGCAAACACTTTTCAAATAATCTGACTTTGAATATGAAGTCATTAGACCTACCCACCGGCACCAGAGTAATTGCTGAAGAAGTAAGTGCAAATGCTTATGGTGAGGTGGTTTGGTCGAAAGAAATCTCGGAGAATGGGCAACTTTCTTTTGAACTTCCTGCCCAAAGCGTAATGCTTCTTACTATTCCTGTTCGCATGAATGCGCTAAACACATTAGTAGCTGTAGATGATGCGGTGGTAAAAGCCGGTAGGAATGATAAAAAGAACTTTGGTAAAGCTAAAATGATGAATGTGGAGATGAATGCTTCCCGGATAAATGGAAACCAGGTAAGCTACGTTAAGTTTGATTTGTCTGGAGTGGATAGACAAAAAATAAATGCTGCCATATTCCAGATATATGGTAATTCTATTGTCGGACATCCTTATCGTTTCCATGTTTACGCTTTGGATAATAATAATTGGGATGAGAATACTTTAAACTGGAAAAATGCTCCTAATTTGGAAGGAAAACAGGTTCGTATAACGGACGTTGGGGGTACTGCACATGTAGCAGGTGAAATTGTAGTGGACGAAACAGTTGCTTATCATCAACTGGATGTTACAGAATTACTCCGTAATTGTAGGGAACAGGAAATAACTTTTGTATTAATAAGGGAGGTCAGACAATTGGGTGATGATTCTGATAATGGCAAAAGTTGTTCTTTTGGTACGAAAGAATCTAAAAATGGGCCAAAACTGGCTATTTGGTAGTATGAAGTGTGGGTTCGTATGATAGTGCTTTCTTTTCGTACAATCCTTTTATGATAACTTTATCTTTTTTGTGACTTTTGTTCTATCATATTTAAATAATTTTAATCTTAATGTATAAATGAAAAACAGTCGTCTAAAACTAATTGTGTCTGTCATGTTTCTATTGATCATGGTGGGCATACATGCACAAAATGTACGAGTGACAGGTGTTGTATCTGATGCACAAGGTTCATTGATCGGAGTGAATGTTCATGTGAAAGGGGGAACCACCGGTGTGATTACCGATACAAACGGTAAATATTCTATTGAGGTACCCGCTAGTGCTACACTTGTATTCTCTTATATAGGTTATGTAGAACAGGAACTCAAAGTCGGTAATAAACGAGTTATTAATGTAACTTTAGTTGAAGACTCCGAATTATTGGATGAGGTGGTAGTGGTAGGTTATGGCTACCAGCGAAAGAGTGATGTAGCAACTTCTGTGGCTTCTGTTAAGACTGATGAAATGAAGAGTTTTCCGGCAGGTAATGTTGGTGATATGCTTCGTGGACGTGTAGCAGGTGTCAATGTAACGAGTGCTTCGGGCAGACCGGGTTCTGCACCGGAAATTACTATTCGCGGTAATCGGTCTATTAGTGCACAGAATACTCCTTTATATGTAATTGATGGCTCTGTATCAGATGGAGAAGAATTTAGCACATTGAGTGCTGAAAGTATTGAGTCTATTGAGATTCTGAAAGATGCTGCTTCACAGGCTATCTATGGTGCACGTGCTAGCGATGGTGTCATTTTGGTGACTACTAAACGTGGGGCACAAGGTAAGATGGAAGTAAATTATAACGGATATGTAGGTATTCAATCCTTGTGGCGTAATTTTGATTTTTATTCTCCTGAAGAGTATGTGATGTTGAGACGTGAGGCTATGGCAAATGATAAAGGTATCATTGATGCTCGTGAGATGTCTATTTCAGAAGCGCTTAGTGATGATGTGATGAAAGAAGTATGGGCAAGCGGGCAATTTGTTGATTGGGAAGACTTAATGTTGAAGAATGCCTTATATCAAAACCATGATATAACTGTACGTGGTGGAAACGACAAACTTCGTGTTTCTGCAGGACTTAATTATTTTGATCAGGACGGTATGGTAACTACTGGTTCCGGCTATCAAAAGGCCGCTTTTCGTTTGAATGTAGACTATAAGGTTAATAAATGGATTAATTTTGGTGTAAATACTTCTTATGCTTTAACGAAGAGCGAGCGTGAAGATGGGAATTTTACAGAATTTATTACCCGTACACCATTAGCCAAGGTGTATGAGGAGGATGGAACTTATACTAAGTATATTAATTCAGCCAATGACGTCAACCCTCTTTATAGAGCGCAAAATTATAATCGTGAAATAAAAAACAACAGCTATCGTGTTAATTTATTCTTGGAACTGAAACCGTTTAAGGGATTTAATTATCGTTTGAATACATCTTTTTATAATAGACAACAAGAAGATGGGGAAGCAAAAAAAACAGATTATCCCGGTGGAGGCGCTACTGCAAAATTAGCAAATAATGAGAAAAGAAGTTATTTGATAGAAAACATATTTACGTATGATGTTCCTTTCAGAGACAAAAATCATAAATTAGTTTTGACTGCTGTACAGTCTGTAGATCATACTCAATCCAAAGAGTTAGGATATTCTACAGCTTCACTACCAGTGGATATGGGGTGGGATTTTATTGCAAACGGTGAGTTTAGCGGAAAACCGGTCAGAACATTCTCTGAGAATAATTTGGTGTCGTTTATGGGACGTGCCTCGTATACGCTTATGGATAAGTATATTATGAATATAGCGGTCAGACGCGATGGCTCAAGCCGTTTTGGTAAAAACAATAAGTGGGGTACATTCCCTTCTATAGCTTTAGCATGGCGCATAAATCAGGAGGAGTTTCTTCGCAATGTGTCTTGGATTGATAATTTGAAATTGCGTTTGAGCTATGGTATTGTAGGTAATCAAAATGGTATTGGAAACTATACAACTCTTGGTTTGGCTAATGAATATCGTTATGAATTTGGCGATAATATGTATATGGGTTATCTTCCAGGAAAGGAATTGTCCAATCCTAATTTGAAATGGGAGCAATCTCGTACTACGAATGTGGGAGTTGACTTTGCTTTTTTCAAAAATAGATTATCCGGAACAATAGAATATTATCAGACTAGAACAACGGATTTACTTGTAAAACGTGAGATCAATTCAGTATTAGGCTATGAAAATATGCTTGATAATTTGGGGGAAACCAAGTCTCATGGGGTGGATATAAATATTAGTGGCGATGTTATCCGTACAAAAGATTTGACTTGGAGTTTAGGTGCCAATTTTAGTCATTATGCTAATGAAATTGTGAAGATTGATGATCAAGTTGATGAAAACGGCAAGCCATTAAGTCAGCCCGGAAATAAATGGTTTGTTGGTGAGCCTATCAATGTTTATTATAATTATGTACCGGATGGCATTTATCAGTATGAAGATTTTGATATTAAACGTAATCCTTATAATGAATTGGAGTATACTCTGAAACCCACTATTGATACGGATGGGGATGGTATTGCGGATAAAGCACTTTCACGAGAAGACGATGTAAAACCCGGTTCTGTGAAGATTAAAGATATAAATGGTGATGGTAAAATTAATGCGGATGACCGTACCCCGATATCTAAAGATCCTGATTTTACATTATCTTTGAATACATCTCTAAAATGGAAAGGTTTTGACTTTTACATGGATTGGTATGGTGTGTCCGGTCGTAAGATCCAGAATGCCTATTTGAATGAATCTAATAGTGGCGGTTCTTTGCAGGGTAAATTAAATGGTATCAAAGTTAACTATTGGACTCCATTTAATCCATCGAATGAATTTCCGCGTCCCAGCCATAATACGAATGTACCCTATCATGGTGCATTGGCTATTCAGGATGCTTCCTATATCCGTTTACGTACATTGCAGTTAGGATATACTTTCCCGACAGAGTGGATAAAACATATTTCTCTGTCACGTCTGAGAGTTTATGCCACAGCAACTAACTTATTGACATTTACAGACTTTAAGTCTTATAGTCCTGAGTTGACACCGGGAGCTTATCCTGAATCAAGACAGTATGTATTTGGAATTAATGTTTCATTCTAATCAATACGTGTAAAACATGAAAAAAATATTATATATAGCGGCTTTGGCAGTATCATCTGCCATGCTGTTGTCTTCTTGTGAAGATTTTCTGAATCCTGAGTCAAAAACAAATATAACAGTTGATTACCTGACTAACTCTCCTGATGGCTTGAATCGTGCAGCAATAGGTTTATATGCGCTGGATAGAGAAATTGCCAAAGGTGCAGATAATGGCGGAAGCGGTAATTTGTATGTTGTGAGTATGTGTGATTATACAACTGATCTTATGGCTTTTCGTGCCGGAACCAGTACTGCCATTGCTAAACTTGAAAATTTCATGCCGAATAATAGTGATGTAGAAGCTTTTTGGCAACAGCATTATTTTATTATTGGTAAAGCTAATGAGGTGATAGCGGGAGCGGAAGCGCTGGGAATAGAAGATCCAGATCCTTTGACACGTCGTGCTTATGGAGAAGCCAAATTCTTTCGTGGACGAGCATATTTTGAATTATGGAAGCGCTTTGAACGTCTGTACTTAAATACTGAGCCTACTACCGTAAGCAATTTGGAACGTGATTTTACTCCAGCCAGTAAAGAGGACATATTTACTGTGATTCGTGGCGACCTGGATGCTGCTATTGAGATGCTTGACTGGAAAGCAGAGGGCGGAGATTATGGTCGTATAACAAAAGCTACTGCTAAGCATGTGCGTGCACAGGTGGCTATGTGGGATAAAGATTATGATAGAGCCATCGAAGAGTGTGAAGATATCTTTGAGGATGGTACATACTCTATGGAAGATAAAACCGGTGATGTGTTTAATGATCCGGACTTTCGTTCAAAAGAGGTATTGTGGGCATACCAGTTTTCAACAAACTTAGGTGGTGGCGGAAGTGGTACACCGTTGATGGGACATCGTGCGGCAATTATTACGACTACTCGTTATCAGTCTAATGCCGATTGTACTTTTGAAGCTAAAAATGGCGGATATGGTTGGGGACGTGTATATCCTAATACTTATTTATTCAGTCTTTACGACCAGGCTAAAGATAATCGTTATAAAGACCTTTTCATTCATACGTTCTATTATAATGATCCTAAATCTGCAAAATTCGGTCAAGAGATTCCAAAAGATTTGTATGGAACATCTGCCGGCTATATGGAAAAACTGCATCCTATGTCAAAAAAACATTTTGATCAATGGACTAATGCCGACCAGCCTGACCGTACTACAAGTTTCCGCGATTTGATAGTATACCGTTTGGCTGAAACCTATCTGATGTGTGCTGAAGCCTATTTCCATCGTGATGGAGGTAGTAGTCCAAAGGCTATTGAATATTACAATGAAACGTGGGAACGTGCAGGTAATGATCATGAAGACGGCCCTTTAACACTTGATATGCTTTTGGATGAATATGCTCGTGAACTTCATTTTGAAGGAGTGCGTTGGCCGTTACTGAAGCGTTTAGGTATTTTGGGTGAACGTGTTCGTTTGCATGGTGGCGATTTGAAATCGGAAGATCCTTATTTGGATAAAGATTATGCCGAGTGCCGCCGGAATTTTGTGGATGGTAAACATGAAACATGGCCTATTCCGCAGAATCAGGTGGATTTGATGGGAGCGGATGTTTTCCCTCAAAGTGACCCGTGGAAATAATGTGTGACCTATTTTATTTATAAATCTAAGAAAAGAAATTATAATATGAAAAAACTGACATGGATTTCATTCCTTCTGTGCCTAATTCTCGCCTCTTGTAAGGAGTATAATGAAGTGAGAATTATGCCGGAATTCAATAATAGTGAAACAGAAGTTACACTATATAAAAACATAGGGTCTTCAGCTACTGTAGTTATAAATACAACGGCGGATGATATAACAGCTGAATATGATGCTGATTGGCTTTCGGTAGATGTAAATAAGCGTCGTGTTATTTATACTATCACGGCTGCTAATGAGACTGGAGAACCGCGCATTGCACTTGTTAAGCTTTATTCTGGTGAATGGATGCAAGAGATAACTGTTACACAGCGTGAGTTGGAAGAGTCAGAAATCAAATTATTGAAAGTGGGTGATTTGACGGAAGACGGTTTGGGTATGATATTTTGGGTGGATCCTGAAAATCCTGAGGTCGGTAAGGCTATTTCTTTACAACGTCGGGTAGGCGCATGTGAATTACCTTATAAGATGAACGGTGCTTTTTCCACTGTAAATGGTATAGAAAACACAGCTCTTTTTGCTAGTCCTTCACCTAATGATGCAGTGGTGTTCTGTACCAGTATTGGAGAAGGATGGTATATGCCTGCATCTGAAGAGCTTGCTGAATTATTTGATGCCTATAATGGTATTGCTCATGATGATCCGGCATTTGTCGCTAATAATGCAGAAGCCATTACAGATACAGAAAAATCAGCTCGTGCTAAATTTGAGAAGATGCTGGCTGACTTAGGAGGTGATCCGATTAACTCGGCAGCTACAGGAGCAGGTGAAAGTTACTGGTCTAGTACAGAGGTCTCTACAGTAGCCGATGGAAAGAACGCTATTTATGTACGTTTTGGGAAGTATTTGTCACAAGGTGGCTCTAAAGAAGGCTCAACTCGTTATGCCCGTGCTATGAAGCTAGTAGGTAACTATAAATTCCCTGAAGAACCAGCTACTTTGAAAGTGTCCCCTTCTAAGGTTGATTTGACAAGTGAAGAAGGAGCCTCAAAGGAAGTGACTGTAACTACAAACAAAGATACATATACTTATATTGTTGAAGGTGAAGATATTACTTGGATTAAAGCAGAGCAGAATGAAGATATCGTGACTTTTACTGCGCTTTCTGCTAATACAAGTGATAAAGAACGTTCTGTTACTGTTACTTTTACCACAGGTTCTGAAGATAATCAAGCTACGGTGGAAGTAATTGTTACTCAGGAAAAAATGCCGGTTGCATCAGCATTTACTATTGGTGAATATGTAGATATGGATAAGGGTGTACAGCTTGCTGAAGGTGGTATTGTTTTTTGGGCCGAGGGTAATGAGGCTAAGATACTTGCGTTGAAACGTATTGAACAGCCGTTAAGTTGGGTATCTGATGAATCTGTTAAATCTACTGCTGTTGGATGTACAGATCGTAATGATGGGGCTGTTAATACAGAGATGATGACACTATGTGGTTTTGCTGATAAAATTCCTGTGCTGAATTATTGCCATGATGGTTGGTATGTTCCTGCCATAGAGGAAATGAATGATGTATTTATAGCTTATAATGGGGGACCTGCATCAGCTCCAGGTTTGAAACCTGATGCTATTACAGATACAGAAAAATCAGCACGTGAAGCTTGGGATAAATTGTTTACGGATCGTGGTGGCGATGTGATGAACTCCAATCTTACTACTATTGATGTTTATTGGACAAGTACGGAAAGTGCTGACCCCTCAAAAGCTTTCTTTATTCGTTTGGGGCAATGGGAGGCAGACAAAACGGGTAGTAAATACCAGTCAAAACCTACTCGTTATTGGCGCTTAGTTCGTAAGGTATCAAAGTAAAATAATGTCATTAACAAGAATTGATTATGAAAATGAAATCTTTCTATATAGTAGCACTTCTAACAAGTGGAATATTCTTTGTTTCATGCACAGATTATGAAGTAAAAGATCCAAACTTTATGCCACCTGATGTGGTTCTCAATGAAGATCCTAAATATAATGAGATAATTGAAGGATTGCCTGAGCCTGGTAAGATGCAGGCATACAAGCCTTCATTGATAGGTAAGCCTTATCGTCCAATAACGGTAAATTACTCTAATGAATTTAAGCCTGTAAGTCGTTGGACACCTGGAGAGACTCGGATAGTAGCCTATATGGCTGATTATGAGCCTCAAGTAGTAACGGAAGAAGATTATAAAGCTATTACCAATAAGTATGGTAGTCTTACTACCGGGATTAAATTTGAAGCGACGGGTCGTTTCCATGTTACTAAAGGGGCTGATGGACGTTGGTGGATTGTTGATCCGGAAGGCTATCCCCGTTATGAAAGAAGCGTAACTTCGGTACGTTATGGTAGTTCTGAACGTAATCGTGCGGCATGGATGGAACGTTTTGGGTCGGATGAAAATTGGTTAGCTACTTCACAAACGGAGCTGGCATCTATTGGTTTTCATGGTACGGGAGCTTTCTGTACAGATACATATGAAAAGATACAAGCACATAATTCGGCGCATCCTGATGCGCCGATGACACTTGCACCTTCTTTTGGCTTTCTTAGTAAATTTAAATCAACAAATGGGTATGCATATCCGGGAGGCAAATCGGAAAATATATTGGGTTTGGTGTTAAATGAAGAGGCTTGGATGAAATTCTGTAAAGAGTATGTAGAAGAAGCATTAGCTCCTTATAAAGGTGATGCCAATGTCTTGGGTTTTTTCTCCGATAATGAGATTAATTTTTCTACACAAGGTAGTAATATATTAGATCAGTTTCTGAAAATTACGGATAATGATGATCTTGCTCGTAAAACAGCTGATGCTTTTATGGAAGAAAAGGGGGCTGATAAAGTTACAGCAGCATTGAATACGGAGTTTGCTGGGCGTTTAGCAGAAATTTATTATAAGGGGGTGAGAGAGGCTATTGATGCATTTGATCCTGGTATGATGTATTTGGGAACTCGTCTACATGGTACACCTAAATATATGAAAAATGTAGTAGAGGCTTGTGGTAAATATTGTGATATTGTATCTATTAACTATTATAGTCGTTGGAGCCCTGAACTAGATACTTATGTACAAGATTGGGCTACATGGGCTGGAAAGCCTTTTCTTGTGACCGAGTTCTATACTAAAGGAACAGAAGATTCTGATTTAAATAATCTTTCAGGAGCTGGTTTTTCAGTACCGAGACAAGAGGATAGGGCTTATGCTTATCAACACTTTACATTGGGGTTATTGGAAGCTAAGAACTGTGTGGGCTGGCATTGGTTTAAATATCAAGATGATGACGGTAATGATAATACCGGAAAACCGGCTAATAAGGGAGTGTACGATAATTACTATCAGATGTATCCTTATCTATCTAAGTTTATGCAAGAGGTGAATTATAATGTATATAACCTTATTGATTTTTTTGATAATTGATAAAATACTAAGTACTTAGTAATATAAGTATTCACTAATTTGATTAAAAAGTTCCCGACCTGTATTATATCCCTTTTCAGGCCGGGAACTTGTGGATAAACTGTAATGTATATCAAGCTATGAGAAATAGGCGCTATATCTTTTTATTATTTTTTATTATCCATTCTGTGTGGATGTCTGCAGGTATAGATTTTCTCGTTTTGAGTAAAGGTAATTTTCGTATGGTTGTTTCTGACGGAGAATTATCCCCCATCAAATTGGCAGTTGAAACGTTACAACGTGATTTCAAGAGTGTGATGGGCTTCTGCCCACCTATTGTTTCTACTTCAACTGATGGAGAAAAAGAATTGATTGAGTTGATTATAATCAATGAATCTATTGTTGATTCTTCTATGAATAAATCGGAGATCCGTCCTTTGGACGGCTTTGAATCTCATCGTTTATATGCAGAGACCTCATCCAGGCGGATTTATTTGACAGGAAAAGATATGCGCGGAACGATTTATGCTATATATACCTTTAGTGAGAAATTTTTGGATGTTCCTCCTTTGTGGTTCTTTTCTTCATGGGAACCTCAAAAGAAAAAACAGATTGAGGTTCCTTGTAACCTTGATTATTTTTATAAATCTCCGCAAGTACGTTACAGAGCCTGGTTTCCTAATGATACGGAACTTTTTACACCATGGCGGCAACTTACAGTACAAAATAATGAGGTATGGTTAGAGACAATGTTACGTTTAAAATTGAATACGGTAGAGATGGAACAGACGGTTACCTATCCGGATTATAAACTGGAGGAATCGGTGTCTTTACTCCGTAAATATGGTTTGATACTTTCTTCAACTCACCACACAGCTTGCAATAATAATTTAGTAACTTGGAAAGAATATTGGTACAAAGTACATGGAATTGCTCCTCCCAAGCTGTTATTGTCTGATGAAAAATCGTTGTGTGAATTTTGGCAATATAGTATTGAGACGGTATGCCGTTGTGAACAGGAAAATCTTTGGACCATTGCTTTCAGAGGTATAGGTGACCAACCTTATTGGGCGGCTTTTGAAGATGCCCCTGTGAGCGAAGAGGAACGTGCGGAAGTTATCAATCGGATGTTACATATTCAGCTTGCGATGATAAAAGAGAAGACGGGTAATCCTAATCCTTTTGTTCGTGTCACTTTTTATGATGAGCTTTCGGATCTTTTGGCTAAAGGCTATTTGAAACCGCCTGTTGGTAATAATATTTTGTGGACCTTTGTTGCGGCTCGTCGTGATCATTATCCTTATGATGATATTGTAACTTTTGATACGGCGACTCAAATTAATTTAGGCTACTATATGAATCTTCAGTTTACTTCTACCGGAGCTCATTTGGCTGCGGCAGAGGGACCTTGGAAGATGGAATTCAATTTTCGATATGCTAATAGTCGTTGTCCGTTAGCGTTATCAGTAGTTAATGCCGGAAATCTTCGTGAATTTGTAATGGAATTGGCTGCTAATGCATCTATGATGTGGGATATGGCTACTTACGATACGGATAGATTTCTTTATGATTTTTGTGTTCGCTATTTTGGAAAGGAGCATGCGGAAGAGGTAATGCAGCTTTATCGTGATTATTACTATGCGTATTGGGAACAGAAATCCGCTGATTTTCCCGGATTGGAGCGTCAGTTCATATTTCATGATTTACGTTATGCACGAGTGTTTAAACAGATTGGTGAAGGTTTCGAATGTTTCTCTTCTAATCCTTTAAAAGATATTATACGTGAGCGTGTACCGGGGCGTTCATTTCGTATCGAAGGGAACAATCAGGTAGATTCATTATTATCCGGCATGGAGCGTACTTTCGATAGATTTGATAAAGTGGCTCAACGTTGTGCTCAACTTATGCCTCAGTTACCTGAACAATATCGTTGTTTTTTTCTTGATAATTTAAGTGCACCTTGTCATTATATGGCAGCATTAAGTCATTCACTTTATCATTTTCTGAGGGCCTATAAATATACGGAGAAGAGGACCAAGAATCTGGACTTATCCATAGAGTATTTAGAAAAAGCACAAGAAGCGCTTTATTCTACTCAGCATGGTGTATTTACCGATTGGTACGCAGGAGACAAATTACATGGCAAATTTAACATTCCGGCAAAATTAAAATTGTTACATAAACTTCGTGATAAATATTGTGAAAAACAAATGTAAGAAGAGAGTTTCAGAGCTTGTACTAAATATAGAGGTCACTTTATTATTTAATCTATTATAATGTCTGTTGTATGAAAAAACTTTGCAATTTATTAATTCTGATCTTTTTGGGAATATTTCAAGCGTATTCTACAGAAAATAACCCTCGCATAACATATAGTATTAATGATTCTTGGCAGTTTCGGTTAGGTACTTCTGATATTGGTAAAGAGGGTTGGAGTACAGTTTCAATTCCACATACTTGGAATGCGGAAGACTGTGTCGATGATTTTCCGGGTTTTTATCATGGTACAGGATGGTATCGCAAGAATATACAAGTGGATAGTGCTATGTTGAGCAGACCTTTGTATATTTTCTTTGAGGGAGCAAATCAGCGCACTGAACTTTTTGTTAATCGCCATAGGGTTGGCGAACATATCGGAGGATATACTTTCTTCTGTTTTGATATCACTCCTTATATAAGAGAAGGAGAAAATCAGTTGGTTGTGTGTGTTGATAATTCTTATGATTCTGAAATTCCACCCCTTTCTGCTGATTTCACTTTTTTTGGTGGAATTTATCGTGATGTTTCCCTGATTTCTGTTTCTCCTATTCATATTTCTACTACTCACTATGCTTCTTCAGGGGTATATGTGCATACGCCGGAAATAACAGAAGAAAAAGCCTTGGTAGATATATGTACAATGTTGAGTAATACGCAGAAAGTGCGTAGCAAGATTTTTGTGGAACATAAAATTTATTCAGCTACAGGTGAATGTGTAGCTGCAAGTAGAAAGAAAGTAGCTGTAGATACTGAAAGAGAACAGGCCTTTAATACTCAGATTGTAGTAAATCATCCTGAATTGTGGGAGATAGGGCGTCCTAATTTGTATAGATTGCAAACATATCTTTGGGACAATGAGGGAAAGTTGCTTGATGAAGTTAGTAATACTTTTGGTATCAGAACTTGTTCGTTTTCTGCAGAAAAAGGTTTTGAACTGAATGGAAAAGCGGTAAAGTTATTGGGAACTAATCGTCATCAATGCCATTCAGGTATGGGAAATGCTCTAAAAGATGAAATGCACGTCCGTGATATAGAATTACTACATGAGATGGGAGGTAACTTTTTACGTATTGCCCATTATCCTCAAGATGAAATGGTATTGGCTGCTTGTAATCGGTTGGGAATTGTGACTTCTGTGGAAATTCCGGTGATTAATGCTATTACTATGAATCAGAATTTCTCAGACAATTGTGTCGAAATGATGAAAGAGATGATTTATCAATGTTTTAACTCTCCCTCTGTTTGTATTTGGACATATATGAACGAAATTATGCTACGTCCTCCTTATAATTCGGAACCTTCTATAAAAAAAGATGAGTATCTGAAATATCTGTATCATATAGCGGAACGTATAGAGAATACGGCTAAAGAGATTGACCCGGGACGGGCTACAATGCTTCCATGTCATGGAAACCTAGCTGCTTATGAAGAAGCAAATCTAATAAATTTATCTGATATATTAGGAATGAATTTATATAATGGCTGGTATGGGGGAGACTTCAGTGGATTTGAAGCGACTTTGGATAAAATACATCAAAAATATCCGGATAAGCCTATTATAGTAAGTGAATATGGTGCAGATGTTGATGCCCGGATTCACTCATTTAAACCAGAGCGTTTTGATTTTTCTGTAGATTATGGAGTTATGTATCATCGTCATTATTTACCTCAGATAATGCAGCGTAAATTTGTTGTAGGTTCGGCTGTATGGAACTTGAATGATTTCCATTCAGAGGAAAGAATGGATGCTATTCCTCATATTAATTGCAAGGGTTTGGTTACTTTGGATAGAGTACCCAAAGATACTTATCGATATTATAGGGCTATGCTTAATAAAGAACCGTATGTAGCAATAGGTGGATCGGATTGGTATAATAGGTCTGGTGTTGCCGATAATTCGGGAGTTTGTTATTATCCGGTATCTGTTTATACTAATTTAAAACAGGTCAGCTTAAAAGTAAATGGAAAAATGCTCGCAGTATCGGAGGTACAAAATGGAGCTGCTCAATTTAATGTCCCGTTTATTGATGGTATTAATCAATTGGAAGCGGAAGGAACGTTCCAGGGTCGCTATATTAAAGATTTTTGTAGAGTGAGTATGAAATTGGTTCCTGGCTCTTTTGATAATAAAGAGTCTTTTACAGAGTTGAATATGCTGTTTGGAACAGCCCGCCATTTTGAGGATAAGACTGCTTCTTTAGCTTGGCAACCAGAACGGGAATATGTATCTGGTGGTTGGGGGTATGTAGGAGGAAAAGCTTTCCGAGCGCGGACAAAAAGGGGGTCACAACCGGCTTCTAATCTAGATATCTATGGAACGGAACAAGATCCGATTTTCCAAACCCAACGGCGTGGGTTGAATAGTTTTAAAGCGGACTTACCTGATGGAAGATATGTTGTCTATTTGTATTGGGCAGAACTGTCTGGTGCGGATGTTGTCGATTTGGCCTATCAGCTGGATAATATAGTACAGAAGGAGAAAGCTACTGAACGGTTATTCCATGTAGATATCAATGGAGTGCGTGTATTATCATCACTTGATGTTGCTAAAGAAGTGGGTGTGAGAAGACCGATGATTTGTAAGATACCAGTAACTATTTCGGATAAAAAAGGACTTACCGTTGATTTTATTCCAATAAAAGGGGAAACAATGATTACCGCTATACGGATTCTCAAAATGGATTAATCGAGTAAAATGGAATGAAGAAAGTATTTATCCTACTATATATATTTATATGTACTAATGTTTGTATACAGGGTCAGGAAAAAGATAGGGCTACGCTTTCCGATTTGCCTCCGTTACTTCCTTATTCTGAGAGTACATTAGATGCTTGGAATGCCCGAAGAACGAAAATCCTAAAATTGTTACAAGAGTATGAATATGGAGCCATTCCGAGGCATCATGGAATTTCTGTTGAATATCGGCAGAGAGGTATAGATACAATGGCGTTAAGCGGATTAGCTAAACGTAAGGAGGTAGACATTGTTTTTTCGAAAGGAAATAATAAATGTATTTTGCATTTATTAATGTATCTTCCTAAAAAGGTAATTCGCCCTGCTGTTTTTTTGGGTGTTAATGCCATGGGAAATTATACAGTACATAAAGATGAAGGGATTTCTATGTATTATGATTCGCAAAAAGGCTTGTCCATACAACGTGGATGCGATAGTTTAAGCTGGAATATAGTAGAAACTTTACGACGCCAGTATGCATTTGTTACTTTCTGCAGTAAAGATATTTGCGATGATACTGTAACCGGTATTGAGAATAAATTAGGAGAAATGTTATATGGAGCTCAAAGAGATTCTACAAGTTGCGGGTTCATAGGTATTGTAGCCTGGGGAATGTCGCAAGCTATGCATTACTTAGAAACAGATTCTGATATTGACCCTCAAAGAGTTATAGCTATAGGTCATTCTCGCTATGGAAAAATTGCACTTTGGGCGGCAGCGCAGGATGAACGTTTTGTTGGGGTAATAGCTAATAGTTCAGGCTCGGGTGGAGCTTCTTTGTATAGAGGCAATCGTGTGGAAACTCCATATGATATTTATAAACGTTTCCCGCATTGGATGTGTAAACGGTTTTATAAATATGCAGATAGGGTGGAAAAGGTAGGATTTCCGATTGATCAGCATATGGTTTTATCTTTGCTTGCTCCTCGGCCAATGTATATTGCTAATTCCGATGAAGATGCATATGTCTGTCCTAATTTAGAGTATGCAGCTCTGTTGGAAGTTGTACCAATATATAACTTATATGGTTATTTATTGAACTATTGGAAAGAGTTACCTGCAACAGGAAGTGTCATATGTCAGAGAGTTGGTTATCATTTGAAACCGGGGGCACATTCCATGACTCCTTTTGATTGGAGATGTTTTTATGAGTTTGCAGACCGCTATATTATGGATAATAATTAATAAAATTTTAAATTCAGATGTGGTTTAATATCAATTCTATTTAAAACATAAAGAATTGAATAAAAGAAACTGTTATTCTAGTTCGGTTTTGGGGTGAAATAATGTAGTAGAGCGGCTTAGAACAGGTCATGTACGATTTTTATTTAAATCAGAACTATTGTGTTATGTTAGGAATATAGATTCGGCTTCCTTTGTATCGTTCAGAAATAACAAAAAAGTAAAGTCAAACCTTAAAATGAGGGTAATGGGAAACAAGAAAAAAACTTTAATTATCAGTTTAGTCCTGTTGGTGTGTTTCGCGTCATCGGCGTGTGCAGTATCGAAAGGCATGAAAAAAGTAGTAGATGAGGCTCTTGACTTCTCTGTCAAGCAGTCAATGTCTATGTTCAGTGAGATGCAAGGTCAAGTAGGCATACTTCCTAGAACAGCAAAAGACGGTAAAATGATTACTTGTGAATCTCCTTGGTGGACAAGTGGTTTTTATCCCGGTACATTGTGGTATTGTTATGAATATAGTAATGATCCACAGGTTAGGGCTGCTGCAGAAGAAATGACATCACGTGTGGAAAGGCAGAAATATACAACAAGTAATCATGATGTCGGATTTATTATTAATTGTAGTTTTGGGAATGGTTACCGCCTTACACACAATGAGGCTTATAGAGGAGTGATAGAAACGGCTGCAAAGTCTTTATCTACACGCTTTCATCCGGTTACAGGATGTACTCGTTCATGGAACAGTAAAAAATGGCAATTCTCCGTAATCATTGATAATATGATGAATTTGGAATTGCTTACAGTAGCTTCTTCCATGACAGGGGATAATTCTTATTATAAGAAAGCGAAATCACATGCGGATCGTACGATGATTAATCATTTTCGTCCGGATGGCAGCTCTTATCATGTAGTTAGTTATGACACGATTACCGGTAAAGTATTAAATCAGGTTACTCATCAGGGAGTAAATGACCAGTCGGCTTGGTCCCGTGGACAGGCATGGGGATTATACGGATTTACTATGATGTACCGCCAGACCGGAAAAAAAGAATATTTGGACCATGCTATAAAGGTCGGTAAATTTATCATGAATCATCCACGTTTGCCAAAGGATAAAATACCTTATTGGGATTTTGATGCTCCTAATATTCCAAAAGCGGATAGAGATGCTTCCGCCGGTGCTATTATGGCATCCGCTTTCGTTGAATTGAGCACATATGTATCTGGCGAATTGGGTAAACAATTTCTTTCTATTGGAGAACAACAGATAAAATCATTGGCCTCTCCCGCATATCGGGCAAAGAAAGTGGGGGATAACAATCATTTCATCATACAGCATTGTACCGGTTTCATGGGAAAACAATATGA
>ERZ791837.445-NODE-445-length-31712-cov-4.508387_pt1 | contig 31712 bp, 22 predicted proteins | sample MGYA00510292_ERZ791837 | MGnify/ENA primary metagenome ERZ791837 (study PRJEB30046, sample SAMN00715259) | human gut metagenome | study: EMG produced TPA metagenomics assembly of the A metagenome-wide association study of gut microbiota in type 2...
GAGGTTAATTTGCCGTGTCTCATTTGCTTTTCCATAACTCACATGATTTACATCAGTTAAAAAAAGCATAGCTCCCCCACCGGGGCAGCCCGGCTATATATATGAACTATACCGTGTAAATAATAATTGTATTGAAACATATCTGCGCCCAGCAGGTCCGTTGCGACTTGCCGGGCGTTTTTTGTCGCTTTTTGCAGCACGGCCAAACCCGAAAAAACTTTTTCAAAACATTTCGAAAAGGTGGCGTTCAGCGGGTAGCAAAGGGCCTGTCTGGTGTCATGTTGGCGGAAAGGGACAGAACCACCACATCCCCCACAGAAAGGGGGTGAGAAGATGGAAGCTATCCCCCGCGACTATGGCGAACAGTGCCGGTTTGATGCTTTCTGCAAAACCGTACTGCGAAATGAGGCCCGAAACTACCACCGGGATATGAAACGCCAGCGCGACCGTGAAACGTCGTTCGGCGTTCTCCCGCAGGCAGAATTGGACAAGCTCTACACCGTAGATCATTACCCCAGCGACGATTTTGTGTTTTCGTCGCATGGCTATGATTTACATGATCTCGTTTCGCAGCTCCAGCCAGAAATAGCGCGTGGAGGCAAAATAGGAGTCTACCCGGTTTCCGAGCTTCGTATAAGGCTCAACCTCCTCCTCAAAGCTCGGGGTGACAACGATCAACGGATCGATTTGCTTCTTATAGATCAGATGATCTATCATGCTTGCCGTGATATTACCGTAATCCGTGTATTTCTGAACATCATCCCCACGGTAGCGGCCCTGACCAAACCAGTAGCCCTCATTATCTGTGCCGCCGTGCATCAGAAACAGCACGTTGTATTTTTTGGATGGATCATACCCGTAGGGCGTGTAGACCCACATGGACTTTTCCATCGTGATCGGGCTCTCCCCAAAAATCGCTTCCAGCGCGTACGCACGGCTGGTGTAATGGACAAGCTCCAGCTTTCCCTGCTTAGGGCAGGGTGCGGCAAAGGATTCAAGTGTCGATTTGTTCAGCATTTTTCTTTCTCTCTCCAATTGTTTTTTGAATCTCAACCATCTTCTCCTTGGAGATGGGCGTCTTTTTCATGGCGATCAGCGTGCAGATCCAACCGAGGACCGGCAGGACATACACAACGAGGATTCCCATGATCACAACAGGCATCGTCTTGGGGTCGGTGGGCTGGGGAATCGTGGCCGTATATCCGATCAAAGAGATGCAGAAGGTGGCGATCACGGCACCGAGGGAGGACACCACCTTGTCAACCAGGCTGTAGACGCCCGCGACAACGCCGGGCATGTATCTTCCGGAGCGGTATGCCTCATAGTCCACCACATCTGCCAGCATAGAGGTGGTGGCGGTGCTGACCACGACCTTCAGTCCGTTTTGCAGCATCGTCAAAACGATAAAGAGGATCAGCAGGGGGGCAGAGGCAACAATCGGGGTCGTTCCGGCGAAAAGCAGAACAATCACAAAGGCAAGGTTTACATAGATACTGACCTGGCTCCAGAATGCAACGCCCTTGGCGCTGCCGTGCTTTCCGGTGTATTTTCCGCCAAACACCGAGAAAATCAAAGCAGGGAAGATCGCGACCATATTCATAATCGCGCCGATACGCACATTACCGATGATAATTCCGTAGAGAAGCGTGGTGATCACAGACTGACCCGCGATATTCATGGCCAGCTTATCCGAGGTGGCGGCGAAAATGAAACACTGCAGCGCTTTGTTGTTTTTAAGCAGGTCCAGCATATCCTTCCCCTTGATAGACTGGCTTTTTCCCTGGGCGGAAGTGAAATTTTCAGGCTTGTCAATGGGGGAGACGCCAATTATTGCAAGAACGGTAAAGACTGCCGAGAGACCCACGAACAGTACCGCGGTCTTCGAGAGAAGATCCACGGTGTAGTTATCTCCATACTGGGGCAGCAGCACCATAGAGACGATTATGGACAAGACAATTACAATCACATAGTTATAGATTGTAGAGAAAACGCCTACCATGGGGCGCTGCTTCGGATCGTTGGTGATGACCGGGGAGATGAGATTGTTCGCCATGTTATGGAACGTATAGCCGATGTAATACAAAAAATAGAACAGGATGAACACGCCCACAGAGTGCCCCTTGCCGCAGAACCAGCTGTAAAGGCACAGCAGAGAGAAAGCTTCAATGGCCCAGCCGATGATTATAAAAAGGCGGATCTTTCCGAAGCGGGTGTTGACCTTGTCAATCAGCAGGGAAATCAAAGGGTCGGTAATTCCGTCAAACAGGCGGGCGACGGTCATAATCGTGCCGACCAGTAGCATCGTGACCCCGAAGCCCAGGTTGGCGGCATAGCTAACATAGCCAATTGCGGAGAAGAAACAAGCAAGAGAGAGCGCTGAGGTCATCGCAAGCGCAAGTCTTGCGTTGGAGACTCGGCGATACTGAACACCGTCGGTCTCGGTTTGGGTAGGTGCCTTAGATTTCACAGTAGAGTCCTCCTATTCATTTTTCGGGGGGCGGGAGAATCCGTCCGCTGTGTATATCATAAAGTGCACCTTATCAAAAATATATTCCTAATTTTGATTTTCCGTGACAAAATTAGCTATTATAAAGTATATTGATGAAAAAAAGCACAAAAAAGCGAGGATTGAAATATCAACACCCGCGAGAATATCGTAATATATACCGTGTCAAGGTATTTAGGAAAGGATGTGTTGAGAAATATGGCAAATCCGTTTTTACCCCTGGATACCTATATAGCGGACGGGGAACCTCATGTGTTTGGCGACCGAGTGTATCTGTTCGGTTCCCATGATCAAGCCGGCGGTGACACCTACTGTATGCTCAGCTATGAATTCTGGTCCGCCCCGGTGGACAATTTGGAAAGTTGGAGCTGTAAAGGGACATCTTACCGCGCGGATCAGGGCCCGCAGTATGGCGAAAAGCTGAAATATATGTATGCGCCCGATGTGGTGCAGGGCAATGACGGCAGGTTTTATCTCTATTACTGTATGTCTGGCGAAAAAGGCGTGGGCGGCTACGGCCAGCAGATCAGCGTTGCCGTCTGCGATACCCCCGACGGAAACTATGAATATTATGGCTGTGTTCGCAATCCAGACGGCAGCCCCATGTTGAAATTCGTCACCTTTGATCCGGCGCTGATCAATGACAATGGCACCATTCGGCTCTACTATGGCACATGGTATCCGTTCCATGAGCGTGGAAAGCTGTTGGATCCTATTTTCCACAAGGTGGAAAGCAATATGTTTGGCAAAAGTGTGGAGGAAATCCAATCCGATCCGGATGGCGTCATGGGCGCGAATCATGTGGAGCTGGCGGATGATATGCTGACGATTCAATCGCAGCCTATCCATGTTATGCCCAGTCGTGTGAAGGGAACCTCCTTTGAAAAGCATCCTTTCTTTGAGGGAAGCTCAATCCGGAAGCTCGGGAGCACCTATTATTTCATTTATTCCTCTATCAAGGGCCATGAGCTTTGCTATGCCACAAGCGCTTACCCGGACCGAGACTTTACCTACGGCGGAACCATCGTTTCCAATGGCGATGTGGGCTATGAAGGCCGCAAAGATCGGGACAGGCTGAACGCCACGGGTACCAATCACGGCAGTATCGAGTGTATTCGCGGAAAATGGTATGTTTTCTACCACCGCAACACCCATAAAAGCGGTTATTCCCGGCAGGCATGCGCGGAACCTGTTGAGATTCTGCCTGACGGGAGGATTCCTCAAGTGGAAATTACTTCACAGGGTTTTTGCGGGCCATTGGAATCGAACCGCACATATCCGGCGTCTATCTGCTGCAATCTGTATAGCGGAAAAATGCCCCATATCGGAAACGGTGTTTCCAGTGCGAAGATCCCGCATATCACCTGCGAAGACGGACAGCAGATCGTTGTCGCGACCAATAGAGCCCGGATTGTATACAAATACTTTCATCTAGCCGCGGGGGAGTATGTCCTGATTCTGCGTTACAAAACCAGCGGAAGGGCAAAGATAACCGTATTGGGGGAGCATGGAGAAATTCCTACTTTGATCAAACCCTCCCGCACATGGATGGAGATCCCATGCCGTTTTCAGTCTGGCATTCAGCCCCTGATTTTGCGTTATCATGGATCCAAGGAACTGAGCATTCAATCCATTTGCCTTCAAAGAAGTTCATCTCACGAAACCGAAGCCAATCATGCCGATTCTTGACTTAAGGCAACACCGCTGGGTGGGGACAGCGGGCTTCGGCGGATCTTTTGCCCCAATCGTGCAGTATGAAAAATGGGAAATACATCCAGTATTCCCGCATTTTCCATTCTTTCGCTTGTGTCAAAATCTCTCGCCCAAAACACCAAAAAGTAGTTTTTAGAGGTTGCCTACTATGAATACGGAGCTTTCATAGTAAAATGGCCTGCCGATTTCGTATCATTCATTTGTATTTCGCTTTCGATACGCAATGGGCGTGCTGCCTACAATATCGTGAAATTCCCGGCTGAAATGGCTGCGGGAGCCGAAGCCCAACTGAGCCGATATGTCTTCAACAGACAGCTTTGTGCTGCTGAGCAGAATTTTGGCCCGTTCCATCCGGGCATATTTCACATAATTCCGGACGGTGAAGCCGGTTTCCTCTTTGAACTTCTTCGTCAGATAGTACATGGCATATCCCGTCCGCTCCGCCAGCACCTCCGCTGTAAGCTTTTGACCCAGATGCATTTCGATATAGTCACAGCACTTCTGGATTTCTCGGCTATACTTTGGGTTGGTCCGGTTGTTATGGACTCTGCGTACAAAATCATCATACATGGACATGGCAAGGGGCTCAAGATCGGAGGGGTTTTCGATCGATTCCACCATCTGAATATAGCTGTCACCCAAACCATAGGCCTCTTCCGGTGACAGCCCTCCCTCCACCGCCGCGCGGCAGACGATGGATACGAACACAATAATGGAAATCTTACTCTTTGCCAGAGCGGTTTTGCCGTTCACGTTGACACCGGTGCTCAGCCGCATAACGTCTGACAAAGCCTGCTTATAATCCAGATCGCCGTTCCGAACGGCTTGCAGAAGGGCCTGTTCCGCCGACCAAACCTGATAACGGTCGTGGGAAGGCTGCTTTTGTGAAATCTCTGGGATTGAGATATTGATCTCCGCGTCGATATCACTGATTTGAAGACGCTCCCCTGTAATGCAGTAGTGGAGCATCAGGACCAAGAGCATCATAACGGTGCACTGCATCAGGGGAATATGCCGGATTGCGTTCCGAAAATGGGTATTCCATTCCGCGCTGATCTTGTCCTTTGAGATTCCCCGAATGCCGCTTTCAATCGCTGCTGCCGAGATGTCATTGTAAAATACCGGCCCCACCGCGTAGATAAACTTTAACGCTCCGTTCTCACGCTCAAAAGCGGCATACCAAACCAGGCCGGGAACGGTTCTCAGCGAAATCGGGCGGCTGTGGCTGCTGCCGTAGTCTACGATGCGCTGTTTACAGCCGAGCAGTTCAAACGCTGTGCCCAAAACCGCTTCGTCGGGGCAGTTGCTTTGTAGCAAATTGCCGCCGGAGTCTAATTTCCAGAGGTAGATGTTGCCGCAGCATAACAACAGGTCTTTGAATTCCTCTACACCCATGCGTTTCTCCAAATCTTTAAATAGTTCTTGTATCATCATCTGCACCACTACTGTTTTGATAAGGATATTTTATCATACCGGAAACCCTTTGGATATTGCCAATTTATACAAACGTTCAGGAGGAAAGTTTATGCGCACAATTGTTTCATTCAATGAGGGCTGGCTTTTTACCAAGCAGGGAAAGGACGAACCCGTCACCCTGCCCCACACCTGGAACGCAGTAGACGGCCAGGACGGCGGCGACGATTACTACCGGGGCGCCTGCCGTTACACCAAGCAGTTCCCCAAGCCTGCGCTAAATCCCGGCGAGGAAGCCTGGCTGGAATTCAAGGGCGCAGCCTATACGGCGGACGTCTCGGTCAACGGGGAAGCCCTCTGCCACCACGAGGGCGGCTTCAGCACCTTCCGGATCAAGCTTCCGGAATTAAAGGACGAAAACACCGTTGAGGTTCGGGTGGACAACTCCAGCAACGACCGGGTCTATCCCCAGAAGGCGGACTTCACCTTCTACGGCGGACTGTACCGGGATGTGAACCTGATCATCGTTCCTGCCTCCCACTTTGAACTGGGCTACTGTGGCACCTCAGGCATCAAGGTCACCCCCATTGTAAACCTGGAAACGAAATCCGCAGCCCTCACCGTGGAAACCTGGCAGAACGGGGAAGAAGTGACCGTCACCGTGGACGGGCAGAGCAAAACCGTCCCCAGCGTGGATGGTTACGCCAAGGTGGAATTCACCATTGAGAATGTCCATCTGTGGGACGGTGTGGACGATCCCTACCTGTACACCGCCACGGCCACCCTGCCCAGCGGCGACCGCGTCTCCACCCGCTTTGGCTGCCGGAACTACAAGATCGATCCGCAAAAGGGCTTCATTCTGAACGGCCGAAGCTACCCCCTCCGGGGTGGCGCCCGGCACCAGGACTGCAAGGGCGTGGGCAACGCTTTGACCCGCGAGCACCACAAGCAGGATATGGAGATCATCCGGGAGCTGGGGGCCAACACCCTGCGCCTGGCCCACTACCAGCATGCCCAGGAATTTTACGACCTGTGCGACGAAAACGGCATCATCGTCTGGGCCGAGATCCCCTATATCACCATGCACATGAAAAACGGCCGGGCCAACACTCTTTCCCAAATGGAAGAGCTGATCGTCCAGTGCTATAACCACCCGTCCATCGCCGTCTGGGGCCTGAGCAACGAAATCACCGCCGCCAGCCCCGTCAATGATTCCCTGATAGAAAACCACCGGGCGCTGAATGATCTGTGCCACAAGCTGGACCCCACCCGTCCCACCACCATGGCAAATGTATTCATGCTGGACATCGACAGTCCTCTTCTGGAGATTCCGGATGTGAACAGCTACAACCTGTATTTTGGCTGGTATGTAGGCGACCTGGAGCAGAACGACGAATTCTTTGACGAGTACCACGCCAAGTTCCCAAACCGGTGCATCGGCCTGAGCGAGTACGGCGCAGACGCCAACCCTCAGTACCAGTCTCTTGCTCCCGAAAAGGGCGACTATACCGAGAGCTACCAGTGCGTCTACCATGAGCACATGCTGGAGATGATCGAGCAGCGTCCTTGGATGTGGGCCACCCATGTATGGAACATCTTCGACTTTGCTGCCGACGGACGGGACGAGGGCGGCAAGCACGGCGAAAATCAGAAGGGCCTTGTCACCATCGACCGCCAAACCAAGAAGGACGCCTTCTACCTGTACAAAGCCTACTGGAACAAGACCGATCCCTTTGTTCACGTCGCGGGCGGACGGTATGTGGACCGGGCCGAGGATATAACCGAAGTTACAGTCTATTCCAATCAGAAAACCGTCACCCTGAGCGTGGACGGACGGCCCTTTGAGACTCAGACCGGAAAGCATGTGTTTAAGTTCAAGGTCCCCATCTCTGGGGAGCACTCCATCCATGCAACCGCCGGGGACAGTCACAGTGCGATCTGGGTTCGAAAGGTATCCCAGCCCAATCCGGAGTACAGTTTCCGGAAAACCGCTCCTGTAATCAACTGGTTTGACAAGGAGGATATCGTCCCTGATTGTTACTCCATTGCCGACAAGCTGTCGGACATCCGTAAGCACCCGGAGGCGGGTGCGGTCATCGATCAGCTGATTACAAAGGCTGCTTCTGCCCGGGGCGAAGTGGCGGGCACGGTAAAGGATAATCCCGCCTTGCAGCGTATGATGGGGAGAATCACGCTGGTCTCCCTGCTCAAGCAGATAGGCGCCGATGAATCAGCCATGAAGCAGCTCAACCGCATTCTGCAAAGATACAAGAAGGTATGATGGCGCAATATGCGGTATGAACGGAATAAGAGGGAAAGTAAAACAGGGATCCATTATGGGCAATGAATCCTTGCTCCGGGACAAACCGGTATGGAAGACAAGCTCTGACTCATTACCCATATATAATTTCAAAAAATGGAGAGATTCAATATGCCGCAAATTCTGATCACGATTCTTGTCACCTTTTTTGCCGGAATGGGCGCCGGGCTGGGAACCGGCTTTGCCGGTATGAGCGCGGCGGCGGTAATCAGTCCTATGCTCATCACCTTTTTGGATATGGAACCCTATATGGCCGTGGGTATCGCCCTTTCCTCGGACGTACTGGCCAGCGCCGTCTCCGCCTATACCTATGGAAAAAACAAAAATCTGGACGTCAAAAACGGTCTGATCATGATGCTTACCGTAATGCTGTTTACTGTGGTGGGAAGCTGGCTGTCCAGTCTGGTTCCCTCTCAAGCCATGGGCAGCTTCTCCGTATTTATGACCTTCCTGCTGGGAGTCAAATTCATTGTCCGTCCGGTGATGACCACCAAGGAGGATATGTCCAAGGCATCCCCCGCCAAGCGGGCGGTGCAAAGCGTGCTGTGCGGTATCCTCATCGGCCTGATCTGCGGATTTGTTGGAGCCGGAGGCGGAATGATGATGATGCTGCTAATTTTGATAAGCGTCCTGGGCTACGAGCTGAAGACTGCCGTCGGCACCAGTGTATTCATCATGACCTTTACCGCCCTAACCGGGGCCGTCTCCCATTTTGCATCGGCGGGATGCCGGATCTCACGGTCCTGGTCCTGTGCGTCGTCTTTACCCTGCTCTGGGCCCGGATTGCCGCGAAATTTGCCAACAAGGCCTCCGCCAAAACACTGAACCGGGCTACCGGCATTGTGCTGGTCATTCTCGGCCTTGCAATTTTCTTGTTCTCCCAGCTCAGCTGACTTTTTCCATATCTTTCTTAGGAGGATCAATCTATGAACACAATTCAGGTCACCACCCCCTGCGGTGTGGTGGAAGGTTTTCAGGAAGATGGCGTAAACTGCTTTTTGGGTATTCCATATGCTACCGCCAAGCGTTTTGAATATCCGCAGCCGGTCATCTCATGGAAAGGCATCTGTGATGCAAAAAAATATGGGCCTGCCCCGATTCAGCAACGCGCCTATGTCCAGGTGGATGCCAGTGACCCCCAAAACCATTATGAGCATGAATTTTATCAAAATTTCCAGTCTGAATATTCCGAGGATTGCCTGAACCTGAACATTTGGACACCGGAGAACCCGCTGAACTGCCCGGTGTTGGTGATCATCTATGGTGGCGGTTTGGTTACGGGGCAGAATAACTCGCCGGAATGCAACGGATCATTCTTGGCCAAGCACGGAATCATAACCGTTGCCATGAATTACCGGGTGAACATTTTCGGCTTCATTGCCATGAAGGAGCTTGAGGATGAGAACGGAAAGAGCGGTAACTATGGCCACTATGACCAGCAGGCGGCCATTGCCTGGGTGCGGCACAACATCCAAAGCTTTGGCGGTGATGTGAACAATATGACGCTGATTGGCCAGAGTGCAGGCGCGACCAGCTGTGAGACCCAGATCAAATCCCCGCTGAATAAAGGCATATTCAAGCAGGCGATTATCCAGAGCAGCGCGGGCCTGGCTAGTTTCATCAAGCAGAAACCCGATAACACCAAGGAGTACGCCAAGTGGCGTCAAGTGTATGAGAGGACCGGATGTAAATCCATTGAGGAATTCAAGCAGCTGCCTGCCAAAACACTGTACGATGCTTTTGCGGAGGTTTCGGCCAAGTCGTCTATCGGTTTCTGCAATGCTGTATATGACGAGAATTTTACCAGCGGGATTAAAAATCAGCCCTGCCCGGTCAAGATCATGTGTTCAGTCACATCCGAGGATGTCATGCCGTTTTTGCTTTATTGGATGTGTGGCTTTTTAGCAAAATCCCAGCGCAAGCTCGGCGTGGATACCTATACCTACTATTTCCGCAGGCAGCTGCCCGGCGATACAAAGGGAGCCTGGCATGGCAGCGATCTGATTTACCTATATGGATGGCTGTCCCATTCCTGGAGGCCGTTTGGGAAAGAGGATTACATGCTGCAGGAGAATATATTGGCGTATCTGATCAACTTTATCAAGACAGGGAATCCAAATGGAGAAGGCCTTGCGGAATGGACGCCTTATAACAAATCCAAAAAGTTTATGGTGTTTGATGAAAACCCAACTCGCATGGGGAAACCTGAACGGCTTCGCCTGCTGAAAAACACACTGCATCCCAATGGCCTCGGCATGTGATTTGGAAAGGCTCCTGCTTTTTTCTTTATTAAGGGCTTACCGCATGGACTCCTTACAGCAAATCCAAGAAGTTTATGATATTTATAACACACCTTAGAAAACATATAGAATAAAAAATAACTGCTATGCGGGAATTTTAGGCCTGCATGGCAGTTATTGCTTCAATAGGTTCCCGGGAATAATAACGTTTCTTCTGCTGTGTAGGATGCACTGGGATGTATGATGCAAAAGCAGACGTGCCATCGGTACAGACTGTAAAGAAGTGGGAAGTCTGATACTGAAAATCGATTCTCTCCCAGCCGATAAAGGAGCAACGTTCTCCATAGAAGAAATTAGCCTTATGCGAATCACTATTTACGCAAAATTCATGAGGTAGATTACGCAGAAAAAGACTGCAACAATTGTTGCAGTCTTTTTGGTTAGACATCGGGATTTGCCGTTTGGTCTATGCCTTTTCCTCAGATTACCTCCAATTCAAGCGTTTTGGCCGACAGGCCTTTTGCTTTCACCGTGACCGTAATCTTTCCGGGGGCATCGCCGCCGCGGACCACGGCCAATGCCTTGCCGTAGTAGGTCGTGTGGGTATCGGAGAAAAAGTTTTCCCCCATGTTAGGACGTGCAGAACCAAGGGCCAGCAGCGTTCCGGCACCGTCAACCTCCACCGTGACCGCAGTATCCTCAGAAGATTTTGTGATGCCATCCGCCCCCGTCAGGTCAATGCTGATGTAGGCCAAATCCTGCGTTTTTGCCTGCAAGGTGCTCCGGTCGGCCACCACACGCAGTTCGGCAGGTCCTACAGCTGTCTTCATGGAAGTGCGGCTCTGTTCTTTTCCCTCGCCATCGTAGCTGATTGCGGTGATGGTACCGGGCTCATAGACAACGCGTTTAAAGACAGCCTTGTATTCCTTCGTCTTTTTTCTGCCATAGGAATGCCCGTTGACAATGAGCTCCGCCGTTTCGCCGTCAGAGTAGACCGTGACCTTGGTTTTTTTGCCTTCACAGCCGGCCCAGGACCAGCTTGCCACTGCGTCTGTGTCACGCCACATGGATTCGGAGCCGGTCTCCCCTGCGTGGGTATACGGTTCTACGCCGATGCCGGGGGTATGGTCCAGCCCCCAGATCAGCCGATTCCACTGTACCTCGGGGCGAAGCTTTCCGCAAATGTCGATCACGCCGCAGCCGGCGGAGATGATGGGCGCGTCCTGACCGGGATTTTTGAAGCTTTTGTAACGGACGGTACCGATGCCCGCCTCTCCCAGATAATCCCAGCCCGTCCACATAAAGTCGCCGATGACATAGGGGAATTTTTTCACCAGTTGCCAGTTATGATACAGGTTCTTGGGCAGGGTCTCGGACCCGACAATGACGCGGTCGGGATGGAGCGTACCGTCCTTCTCGTATCGGGACGCGGCGTAGTTGTAACCGCCAATATCCAGATAAGAGAAGCTCACCTTTGTGGCATCGTCCGCGGCAGGTTTGGCGGCCATTTTTTCAATCATACCCCCCGCCAGGTTCATCAGCATGTTGAAGAAGGCGCTGGTGGGAACGTTGTCCATCGTCTGACTGCCGTTTTGATTCTCTTTCCCGTTCTTTTTGTTGCCGTATATGCCGCCGCCCTTGGCCGACATACTGCACAGCATCAGGTTGACCCCCATCGTCACTGCTTTGTCCGGGTCCAGCTTTCGTGCCAGGACTGCCAATTTTTTACAGTACTCCTGTCCTTCGGGCATAGCCAGTTCGGAGATTTCATTTCCGATAGAGTTCATGACCACACTGGGATGATTGTAGTTTTTGATGACCATAGCTGTGAGATCCTGCTGCCACCATGCGCGAAAATCCCGGTCCGCATAGTCGTAGGGGTTTTTATGTACCAGCCAGTTGTCGCAGAATTCATCCATGACATAAAGACCCAGCCGGTCACAGGCATCTAACAGCGCCTTGGAGGCAGGGTTGTGGGCGGAACGTATCGCGTTGAAACCGGCCTCCTTGAGTAGACGGACACGGCGGAACTCGGCATCCTCAAAAGAGCAGGCGCCCAGAATACCATTGTCGTGGTGGACGCAGGCGCCACGGAACAGCGTTTTCTTGCCGTTTACAAAAAATCCTCTGGTGCTCCAGCTAAGGGTACGGAATCCAAACCAGGCGTCCGCCTCATCCACCATCTCACCATTTTTCAGCAGTTCCGCTCTGCATTGGTACAGTTCGGGATGTTCCGCGTCCCAAAGCCGCGGCTGGGAAACGGGAATGTCCGCCGACGCAGTGCCTTCCTTGACCGCAGTTTCGGCCTGCGCTACCACCTTTTCACCATCCAGAACAGAGACTCTGACCGTATCACCACCGGTGACCGAAACTTTCACATGGGCCGCCTCGTTTCCGGAGGTGGAGACGAGCAGTCCATCCGGGCGGATATGACTCTTATCCCCCAGGAAGAGGTTTACGTTGCGATAAATTCCGCTGCCGGAATACCAACGGGAATTGGGTACCGACGAGTTGTCCGCAATCACTTTGATTTCATTTTCTTCGCCATACTTCAGTTGTGGGTCCAGCACCACAAAGAAGTTGGTATACCCGTACCGCTGTTCAGCCACAAGCGCATCGTTCACGAACACCTGTGCGTTTTGATAAACTGCCTCAAATTCCAGCACAGCGGACTGTGTCCGCCACGTTTCAGGCACAAGAAACCGTTTGACGTAGACATAGGCCCCGCCGGGAAAGTATCCGCATGCTCCCGCTGTTGCCGCATCCTTCGAGCGTTTCTCGTACAGCATGGCATCGTGGGGAAGTGTGACCGGCTGCATAGACGGTTCCTTTCCCACGGCGCCAAATAGCCAACCTCGGTTAAAATCTTTCTTTTTCACTTTCCTGCTCTCCTTAAATATGCGCGAACGCTTCGCTGTTTGTGCAATATACGATATCGTTTCGGCCTGCGATCGATTCAAAAAGCCGCTCCAAAGCATACCAACTGGCGTTTCCCTTGTCGTAGTCCATTTCATAACTGTGTGCCCACAGGAACAACAGCAGATCCTTTTCTCCTGGTTCCTCACATTTGAAACGCTCCACCAGCTTCACGGCATTTTTCAGAATCAGCGAGGAGGAAGGCCGAAAGTTCATCGGATTATCCGGGAACGCAAAGCCGCCGGAGGGAAAGACCACTCTGGCATACTGATACCCCTGCGCCTTCAGATACGCCTGGGCAGCCGGCGAGGTTGAACCCTGCGCATAGGCGTGCCCCACGACCGTAGTGCCGAAGATTTTTTCCAGCGCGGCCTTGTCCGCATCCACCGATGCGCGCATTTCATCCTCGCTGACAGCCCCCAGCGGTTCATGCCGGAAGCCATGGGTGGCAATCTCCATTCCCTCATAGACCTGGCACACCTCGTCCGGTGGGATTCGGTTGTGCTGCACATAGGAAAATGGCCACTTGTGCTTTACGCCTTCGGGGCAATCCTGAAAAGAGAAGGTTCCAAGCCCCTTCACCTCGCCGCGAGTGCCAAGCAGGCCGGCATTGAGGTTGAAGGTTCCTTTGAGCCCGTATTGCCTCATGAGTTGGATCACCCGTTTGTCCTGCTCCAGTCCATCATCAAAGCTGAGCGTGAAATACTTTTTCCCCATGCCTACGCCTCCCCTGTCAGCTTTTGCAAATCATACGCCTGCGCCAGCAGCATTCCTCCGGCCTGATTCGGGTGCAGGTGATCCCCCTGGTGATAACGCTCGTCGGTGAACGAAGGATTCTTCGGATCGCGCAGCAGTGCATCCGCATCAACCATATAATCGAACAGCGCGCTATCTCGGATCCATTCATTGATGCGGACTCTCAGCGCCTCCATCTCCGGGGTATACCCTTTTTTCACAAAACCGCTGCGGGGCGGAAGCGTCTGGGCAATCACCCGGACACCGGCCTTATGAAGCCGATCCACAATATCGGTTACGGCAGAACCATATTGTTCCAGCGAGATGACCGCCCCTGTCTTTTGGGAATAGTAGGCCACATCATTGACCCCCAACGCCAAAATCACGCCGCAGAGTTCTGAAAAGCGGAGTACATCGCGCTCAAAGCGGGACACCCCTTTTTCCCCGTAGGAAGCTCCCATCAGGCCCGGGACATCATAAAGCAGACAATTCCCGCCGATTCCGGCGTTCATCAGTGCGTAGTCACCGCCATACGCATCGAACAGACGCCTTTGCAACGGTTTTACCCAGCGGTTCATAGCCGTTATACTGTCCCCGAACGCCACGATGATTTTGGAAGGCTGACCGGTAAACACCTCGATCTGATCCATCCCGGGAATTGCTTCATAAAGGCCGTACTGTTCCATATATCTTTCCCGCCGGGGTGGGGGCAGCTCGCTGTCCGTCGTATGATTTCCCGGGTAGCTTACCGCATTTTCCTCGATCATATTGCTGTCCATGACCTTGGATGCATAGTAGAGTCTGATTTCCAGCTCTTCCCCCATCGTCACTGGGAGCGTCAACGCATCCGAATAGCAGCTTTCCCCCGCGGGAACCGTGAAAACACAGCTGCCGTCCCGCGTGACGGTATGCATCTCTCCCTGTGCCCACACGGTCAGTCCCCCAATGGTGTAGGGTTTCTTTCCATAGTGGTTGGAGAAACGGATCCGAAGTTTCTCGCCCGAAACCTGGGATATAACAGAATACACCACTGTTTTTTTCTTGCCCGCCAAAAAGCCCATCGCGAAGGCAGGGGCCGCGGCTTGGTGCCAGATTGGTGTCCAGTCCATCATTATCCTCCTTTATGCCAACGTAATACTCAAGATGTCAAGCGTTCCCTTTCCCTTATACCGGAAATACAGCGGGCAGGAATCCAGGGGGCGCCCGCTCTCCAACGCCAGACGTCTGGCGTCGAATTTTACTCCGGCGGTTGTCCAGTCGGCCGTCCCGGCAAGGGGAATGGATGCTATGACAGGATCTTTTTCCCCGGGTAAGAGTTCCAGCACGCCGCCTGCGCCGCGAACCGTTACAGCAATGTGGGTGCTTTCAGTCAGATCAAAATATCGGAAACCGGCAATACTGCCATTCTTCATTTTGGAAATATACGCCTTTGGTGCCGCCTTCTCTGTCTCTATGGTCACTTCCCGTTCCGCTGGCTCCGGCGGCTCGTAGTCCGGACCATCCTGGGTGATCTCGGGTCCGTCCATCGGGTTGCGCAGACCAAACATTCCGGCATGGTGCAGGACGCAGGCAATGTAGGCCGGATAGGTCCCGGTTCCCTTCAAAGGGCCGCCATTCAATCCGCAGCTCGTGGACTCCACCATGCGGATGGTCCCGTCCTCACGGATCTCAATGGGCTCAGCTACCGCCTGCCGGTTTCGTTTGGCGCCATTGGTCGTTCGGTGGTCAAATATATACCATTGCCCGTGTACGCATACCATACCGCCGTGGCTGTTTCCCATCGGATATGCCGCATTCATGAGCTTTCTGCCTTCCAGACCGATATCACTTGAGGAATGGATCGGTCCCTTGTGGATAAATCCCTTGTCGGGGAACAGGCTCATCGCGTAATTGAGACCGGTGATGTCCGTGGCCGGATAGACCAGATAATACCACTCACCGATGTGACGGATAGAGGGTCCTTCCCAATAGTTCGGCTTCTTGGGATTAAAATCCGCCGGCATGATGATGGTTGGTTCGCTGATGATGGTCAGCATATCAGAGCTGAGTTCCATCACAAACAGCCCCTTGATCTCGTGGCCGAATTGTCCATTGGATTTCTGCCCGCTGCCCACGTAGAGAAACACCCGCCCGTCATCATCCACCAGAACGGCTGGGTCAAACATAAACCAATCCTCCGGCTTTGAGCCGTAGACTCGCCCGTCCGGGAAGTGAACATCGCCCAAATATTGGTATTTTCCCGCAGGTTTGTCACACACAGCGACCGATGTGATCGATGTATTGGCCACCGAATAGTAAAGGTAGTACCGTCCGTCTGTGCCGCGCACCACATCCGGTGCATAGTAGGACAGGTTCTCTTTATTCCACGGCGTATCTTGCTTTTTGAAGATTACGCCTTCATACCGCCAGTCGGAAAGATCCTCTACCGGGGTCGACCAGCATACGTAATCGCCCTCACAGTATTCCTTGGCACCAAAAAGATCATGGCTCCCATAAATGTACAGCCGCTGACCAAACACCTTCGGTTCAGCATCCGGGATGTATTCCCAACTGGGAAGATAGGGGTTATAGCATTGCCGCTTCACAGATACTTCCTCCTTCAAAAATACTCAATTTCATGTTATACTATACTCAATTCCATGCTATACTGCCATAAAAAGGGGGGATGCTCGCATGGAACATCTGTTTTTTGACAGCATTGATGAAATGCGGAACCAGACCGGCAGCCATGGTCCGAACTATCTTCGCAACCATACGGCCGAACGGGACTATTTTTCTCCGTTGTCCATTGTAACCAGCATCCAGAAGCCTCAGGAGTATCTGTTTTCCAACTATATGGATGCATGGTCCTTTTGCGTTCACACTCCAAACAAACACGAATTCTTTCATGAGACCTACATGCACAAACATAATTTTTTTGAGCTGATGTATGTGCAGCGGGGTCAAGTCCGGGTGATGATCGAGGGGGCCGAGACCACCTATACGCAGGGGAACCTTTGTCTCCTCAATCGAAACACCATGCATCGCGAAACAGATATGTCGAATGCGGATATCGTTTACATCGGCATCGATGCCTCTCTGCTGACACAGTGGCCCAAATCATTTCCGCCGCCCTTTCAGTACAAAAGCATTCTCAATCAGTTTTTCAGCGACAATCTGTCGGAACGTGCCGACTATAAAAAGGACTATCTGGACTTTACCCTTTTAGGAGCAGATACGATCCCGCAGCTCACCCAGGAATTGATTCGCGCCTTTACGGTCAAGCGGATCGGATACCAGTTTGACGTTTATTCCTCTCTGCTCCGGCTGTTTGCCGCCTTGGAGAATCCTGACATATACAAAGCAACACACATTTCGCTGAGGAACAGTCAAGAACTGCTGACGGCGGAACAGGTCAAGAAACTGATTGAAACTCACCACGGGGCTATCCAGCGGACCAATCTGGCGGAGGCACTTAACTACTCCTGCGAGCATATATCTCGCATCATCAAGACAAACACCGGATACACTCTGAAAGCGTACTGTCAAAAGGTACAGATGGCCGAGGCGGCGCGGCTTCTGAGAAACACAGAGCTGCCGGTCTGCCAGATTGCGGCATCCATGGGCTATGAGAACAGAACGCAATTCTACAAAGTGTTTCGGCGTGAGTACGGCCTCACCCCATTGGAATACCGCCGCCATATTGCGGAGGAATGATCCTTACCCGGCATTGCGGCGATCCAGGCATTCCCGGATTTTTCGGCGCTCATCGTCCTTGATCGGGTATGTCCGCAGGATCAAAGCCGACAATGCGCCGAGGATGGCAGGAACAAGACCCATGATAACGATAAACCAATTGAGCATGGTCGGAATCTGCGACAGTTCCCCCATGTATTCGGAGGTGACGGGATCCACGTTGTAGCCGATTGACATGAGCACAGCGCCAATAATTGCAGCCGAAAGCGCTGCCTGGGCTTTGACAATGAAACCGCCAACAACCATTGTCAAGGCAGAACGATCCTTGCCGGTTTTATAAATGTTGTAGTCCATAATCTCCATTTCCACCATGGATTGCGGGACAAAGTCAGTTCCCACCCCCACTGCCATGATGAACAGGGTGACGAAGAACAGCGCAGGAACCTTCGTAAGCAGACCCGCCATCTGGGTAGTAAACAGGACCACCCCGCCGACAGACTGCACAACCAGAAGGAAACAAGTCATTCTGATCGGGTTGTTCTTAAAGAGCTTCAAGAGCGGACGACCAATAACTGCACCAACCAGCAGCGGTATGAGCATCATCATGGAAGAAATGCCGTTGAGGACACCATACTGCTCCATGTTTGTGACGCCGGTGGTCAAATCCGTGCAGAATCCCCATTTTATGTAATACGCAGGCGTGGCAAAAATAAGGGACCAGATAAAACCGGAAAAGATGCCTTTCAAATAGTAGACCACCATCGGCTTGTTCTCTTTGAACAGAAGAAAGAAGTCCTTAAACTTTACCGGCTCTGCCTCTTCTTCCTGCACACTGTGCTTTTCCTTGACAAGGAACCAGCCAATAAGGGAGAACACCATCGCTGCACCAACAATACCGGTGATCAGAATGGCAAATGAGTCGTGATAGTTGCCCACATGTTCGTTGACCGCAACCAGCACAGCCGTAAAGGCGGACGTAACGACGCCCAGAATCATGGTCCAAACCCGCGGTCCGATAACCAGCTTGGAACGTTCGTTGGGATCATTGGTCATCGTTCGGAACAAAAGATTATCCTTATAAAAGGATGTTCCCACATCAAACAAAAAGTAGAAAACGATAACCCACACAACAACCAGTACGGGCTTGGACGCCAACTCGGACGGGAACGAGTAGAGGCATACACAGCCAATGCCGGTCAGCAGTATGCTGAGGAGAAAAAAGGGTTTGTACTTTCCGATTTTGGTTCGTTTTCCGCGATCCATCAAAAATCCCTGAATGGGATCATCCACGGCATCAAAGATCCGCGCAAACAGAAGAAGCGATGTTGCCAAGGTCGCCCCCATAGCGCCCAGCCCGGCGTAGTCGGTCATATACTGCATAAACATACTGGACATAAACACGGTACACAGACCATTTACCGTAGACAGCGCCGTTGCGCCGAAACAGTCTCGCAGCGTAATTGCGTCCGGATTTTTCACACGGACAGACTTGAGCATTATTATCCTCCTTGTCATTTCATCAGTTATTCTCAACCAACAAAGCCCGAATTCGTGCAATTCCAACAATTCAATGATAGATTATTCCTTTGTATTCCACAATGACAAAAGGTCGCCCTTTTTCAATTTATTGTATCATTTTGTTTCTTTGCACCGAAGCGAGAAAGAAGAATCACATTTTGTTACAACGTGGTATGTACCTTTCACAAAAATGGTCCACTGCACCGTTTTGCCCGCCGCACGCAGGGCGGCGAGACCTTACGGGTTATGCGTATTGTATGACATCGCCACACGTGTATCAGAAATTTGCAGTCTTCGCATAGAAGATATCCGATTTGAGAACCCGCCACACATTCGCATAATGGGGAACGGAATGAAAGTGCGGGCAGTTCCCATTTTGCCAGCAACTGCAAAAAACGGAAAAACCCCGCAGCCAATGGGAAATTGGCTGCGGGGAAATTGAAACATTCTGAAAACGGCAGGATTTATTCTGTTTTTCTCAAAAAAATTGCCCCTTCTCCTGCCAAATTCCAGAAAGCGGCAGGGAAAGTGGGCATCAAGTTGGGGAAACCGCCCTAAAATGGTTTGACAACACTGTAAAACCGCGTCCCAAAATTGTGTGGTGAAACTGCCAATTTTCGACGATACAGCAAAGAAAAAGCCTGCGACATCTTTTTTGTCACAGGCTTATGGTGCGACCGGGAGGATTCGAACCTCTGGCCTTCCGGGTCGGAGAACTACGACACGGCGCGTAATATGATGATATACTGCGATTTTTTGTTGGTTCTGCACTGCTACGGCACACCTATCACAAACAATATAAAACAATGTGTCAACGATAAAAACTGACCACCGGCAATAAAATCACTGTCGGTGGTCAGTTGGTGGTCAAAAAATGGTCAATGCGTGCGAGATACGGCGCTGCCTTTTGCCTCACCGTAAGCCCGCTTCATAGCGGCAGCAGACACAACCCATTGTTTGCCGAATTTGCATACGTCAACGCCATTTACCAGTTTCCCATAGGACACAGCTTTGCGCAGGGTAACAGTGATAAGGAAGTGATTTAAACTTGACTGTTAGCTGATGGGTTCAGGTGCTAAAAAGGACACCTATTCTTTTGAATAGATGTCCTTTTTTGTTGTGCCGCGGGGCTGTTTTTGAATCGGGTCAGATGGCCCAGCGCTGGCTTTCGGTCTGCAGATCCACCATGTGGGTGTACAGTCCCTTCCGGGCGTACAGCTCTGCCGGGCTGCCCTGCTCGACCACGATGCCGCCCGACAGCACCACGATTTTGTCCGCCCCAGCTACGGTGCGCATCCGGTGGGCGATGATAAGGACGGTTTTGTGTTTTATGAGCCGGGAAAGAGCCTCCTGAATGGCAGTTTCGTTTTCCACGTCCAGACTGGCGGTGGCTTCGTCCAGCAGAATGATGGGCGCATCCTTCAGGAAAGCGCGGGCAATGGAAATGCGCTGACGCTCGCCGCCGGAAAGGGCGCAGCCGTTTTCCCCGATGTTCGTGTTCCACTTGTCCGGCAGCTTTTCGGCAAATTCCTCGCAGTTTGCCAGCTTTGCCGCCGCCAGAACCTCCTCGTCGGTGGCCCCCTTGCGCCCCAGACGGATGTTTTCCAGGATCGTGTTGTCAAACAGGGTCACATCCTGAAAGACGATGGAATACAGGCTCATGAGCTTTTCCGGGTCGATTCGGGAAACCTCCATGCCGCCCACGGTGATGCTGCCCTTCTGGTAATCCCAGAACCGTGCTGCCAGCCGGGAAACAGTGGTCTTGCCGCCGCCGGAGGGGCCCACCAGTGCCGTGACCTCGCCCTGCTTTGCGGTAAAGGAAACATCCCGCAGAACCGTCTCGCCAGAGTTATAGGCAAAGCCCACATGGTCGAACACGATATCGCAGCCCTGATTGGTCAGCTGCTCGCTGCCGGTCTGCAAGGGAGCGTCCAGAATCTCGTTCATCCGCCCCACATTGGTGCGCATGGCAATGACCGCTGCCAGATTCTGCAACGCGCCCTGCATAGGGTCGTACATCCGGGAATCCGCCATCAGGAACAGAAACAGGGTCAGTACGTCGATGCTGCCCTGCACCAGCAGCACCGAACCGGTGAGCGCCACCGATGCAATGCCCAGCTTGAGCACCATGCCCGCAGAGGACACAAACAGCGCTGTTTCCAGCTCTGCCACAATAGACTGCTTTTCCACTGCCCGAATTTTGTCGGAAAGGCCAGACAGATACCGCTGCTCCGCATTGCTGGCTTTCAGATCCCGGAGGGTCTCGATGTACTCCTGAATGCCGTCCGCACAGGCCATTTTCGCCGCCATGGTCCTGGCCTGCACCTTATCCTGTACCCGATAGCTGCCCACCACGATGGCAGCGGATACCGGAATGACCCACAGAGCCGCCAGTGCCATCCGCCACTCAAAGGCGAACAGGCTCAGGGCAATGAGCGCGGTGGAAATAAGGGAGCCGAACATACCTGGGATGAAGTGGGAGCAGTCCTTTTCCAACACCTCGCAGTCCGCCATGATGGTGCTAGTCAGGTCGGCAAGGTCTCGCTTGCCGAAAAAGGACAGAGGCAGCTTCCGCAGCCGCTCCGCAAGGGTCAGGCGGCGGGTGCCGCTCTCTTTATAGGTCGTAAAATAGGTGCCGTTGTACTGGAACCATGTGGTCAGCAAGATCAGCGCAAAGCAGGCCGCACACCCCAGCAGATAAAAGGCGGTTTTCCCGCTCGTGGAGCCTGCCAGCAGATCTTTTACCAGGAGATACAGCAGCCCGGTGGGCAGCATGAACGCCATGTTCTGGAACGCACAGGCCAGAACGCCCTTTACAAGCCCCTTTGCGCCCTCCGGGGAGCTGGCCGTGGCGTGTTGAATTTTTTCGATCATCCTTTACCCCTCCTTTGCGACCTTCCACTGCACCGAGGCCTGATAATCCTGCCACATCCGGGCAAACAGGCCGTTCTGCGCGCACAGTTCGTCCTTTGTGCCAGTCTCCGTAATACGCCCGTCCCGCACCACATAGATGCAGTCAGCGTTGGTTACGGTAGACAGGCGGTGTGCGATCATCAGCACGGTTTTGCCCTTGGCAAGCCGGGCAAAGGCTGCCTGCACCTTAGCTTCATTGTCCGGGTCGGCAAAAGCGGTGGCCTCGTCCAGGATCAGGATGGGCGCATTTTTCAGCATGGCGCGGGCAATGGCAATGCGCTGCTGCTCGCCGCCGGAAAGATACACGCCCTTGGTGCCAATGACGGTATGGATGCCCGCCGGGAACTTTTCTATAATATCCATGCACTGCGCCGCTTTCAACGCTGCCAGCACCTCGGCTTCGGTGGCCTGCGGTCTGCCCAGACGGACGTTATCCAGAATGCTGCCCTTGAGCAGGCGGCTGTTCTGGAACACAAAGGAGATGGTATCCATCAGCTCTTCCTTGGGGATATCCCGCACATCTGCTCCGCCCACCCGGACACTGCCGCTCTGCACATCAAAGAACCGGCAAACAAGGTTTGCCAGCGTGGATTTGCCGCCGCCGGAGGGACCTACAAAAGCCACGGTCTGACCCGGCTGGATCTCCAGCGAAATGCCCTTGATGACCTCGGTTTTTCCGTCGTAGCTGAAATGCACATCCCGCAACGTGACAGAGGAATCCTTCGGGTGCTGCGGAACAGCCTGCACCTGCATGGGCGCCGCCTCCAGCACCGAGTCGATGCGTGCCAGCGCATCCGCTACCACCATCTTGTTCTCACTCATGTACATTATACGGGTCAAAGTCAGAGAGATCACCGGCGTGATGATGATATAGAACAGCAGGTTCAGCAGAAACTCCGGGGTGACGCCGTGGGTCGTGAACAGCAGCCCGCCCGCGATCAAAAAGGCGAACACGCCGTTGACGGCGGCGGTGTAGAACATCATGGGCAGGCGCAGGTCTTTGGTGTAGGAGACGACCCACTTTTCGTACTCATCAATGGCGGTCTTGAATTTTTTGAAGGAAAACACACTCTGCCCGAAGGTTTTGACCACCGGAATGCCCCGGACGTATTCCACTGCCTCGTTGGACATGGCCTCCAAGGCATTGCCGTACTGCCGCATTTTTTCGACCATCCGCTTGCCGGTCATGGTCGCCATAATGAGGAAAGCCAGCACTACCGGCGCAAGGCTCAGCAGCCCCAGCCTCCAGTCGAACGCCAACAGCAGCACCAGCAGCCCCACCGGGGTGGCGATGGCGTTGTACTGGTCGGGCAGCTGGTGGGCAAGATAGGTCTCGGCGGCTCCGGTGCTCTCGTGGATAATCTTGCGCAGCTTACCGCTGCCGAAGTTCTCGGCAAAGCCCAGCGGCAGCACCGCCAGATGCTCCGACACTGCCAGCCGCAGATTGGTCGCCACCCGGAACGCCGACAGATGGGAGCACATCAGCGCTGCAATATAAATAAGGTAAGACAGCACCGCGAATAGCACTGCCATCCAGCCGTAATGAGGGATGTTCACCGCCTGCGCATAATCCGGCGCAGCGGCCAGTACATCCCGCAGAATCATCCAGATATAGAGGAACGGCACCAGCGCCGTCAGCGCGCTGATGGCGGAAAGCACCCAGGAGGCATAGGTAAAAACCCGATAACTGCCCGCATAGCCCATCAGGCGGGAAAAGTCAGATTGTTTTTTCAATAAAATCACATCCTTACCGATAAGCGCGCCTGCGCACCCGTCTGAATCAAGCGGGTGCGCAGGCACCGTTTATTCTGCCGCAGATAAATTTTCCGTGGTAAAAAGCTCAATGACATTTTCCATGGTTGCCTGATCGTAATCCTCCGCAATCGCGGCGGCATTCCAATAGGCATAATTGCCCTCGAACCAGCTTTGAAGATCACTCAGATCCTCCGCATAGCGAAACTCCAGATGATAGGTGGTTTCCATGGTGTCGGGCGAGAAGGCAAAATAGGTAAACTGGCCGGAATTTTCATCCTCGCTCTGATAGAAGATGAAGCCGTTTTCGTTCTCCTCATCCAGCAACTTATAGGTGTGGGAGAAAACCTCCTGTCCCTGCGCGTCCAGACCGGTGATCGTGTGACCGTCCATCACAAACTTGTCCACGCCGCCCAGAAAATAGCAGTTAAACGCCATGCTGTCCGGGTCTGCCGCGTATTTTTCCGCCGCCTCCGGGCCGTAAGGCTCCGCCATGCACATTCCCAGCAGCATATCCGTGGCAGTCTCCGCGTTCTCCGCGCCTGCCAGCGGCGTGGTGGCATCGATCCAGATATTCCGATACTCGGATTTTGACAGCTCCGGGAACAGCTCCACATACGTGCCGCTGATGGTGGTCAGATAATCGTCGGTCACCGCGCTCTGGTCAGTCGGCGGCGTCTGTTCATCCGTTTTCGCCTGGCCGCAGCCGGCAGCCGACAGCAGGCAGATCACGCAAAGCACAAAAGCAGCAAATTTCTTTTTCATACAGTACCTCCTAAAACTCTTTGGTTAGCTTCCTCTAACCGCCGGGTATTCTAACACGCTTTGCGTTTTTAAACTACTCCGTTTTGTTTTTGATGCTCCGTTTTACCGCATTCTTTTTATCGGCACGATAGCGGGACGGTGTCTTGCCGTACCGCTTTTTGAAGCTCTCTGAAAATTTGCTGGCGTTGTCATAGCCTGCTTGCTGCGCGATCTCCGTAACAGACTTCCCGCTGCGAACCAGCTCCACTGCCGCCTGCTCCAGGCGGTATTCCTTGATATATCGGTAGATCGGCACGCCATAGACCTGCTTGAAGAGCTTTTGCAGATGCGATACCGATATCTCATGCTCTACCGCAAGGCTGGCGAGGGATATGTATCCCTCCCGGTTTGTCAGCAAGTGATCCCGGAGATGGTGCGCAAGAACCGTCTGCTCGGACGAGCAATATAACCCCGCCGTATCAGCTGGGTATCCTGCCCAAGAAACAACATCCCCGTATCAACCGCCCGGAGTTGGAGCGCATTTGGAAAGACACCGAGAGAATCCTTGCAGAACACGCCTTTGTTCACGACCACAAGTTCCCGTCTTTACAGGCCATCGCGGACTATCGCAAGAGTTTGTCCCAGCAGGTGGAAAGCCTTACTGCACAGCGTGCCGAGGTCGTCAAGCAGATGCGTCGGAAAGATGCACCGCCGGAACTGGTAGACCAACGCATGGCGTTGACCTGTGAGATTGCCAAACTCCGCAAAGAGGATAAAATCGCAGAGGGGGCAATTAAGCGCATCCAAAGAACACGCGAATCCAACCGCATAGACCGCGAGAATCAAGAACACCATACAAATCATAACCGCCGCCGAAACCGTTCCCGGCAGCGCTGACAAGGAGGCACAATGGCTTACATGCTGCTAAAATTATTCTGAAAATCAAACACTAACAAAAACAAAAAACCTCATTGCAAAAAACACATTGCAATGAGGTTTTCTGGTGCGACCGGGAGGATTCGAACCTCTGGCCTTCCGGGTCGGAGAACTACGACGCGGAGTACAATTCGATGATATACAGTGATTTTTTGTTGGTTCTGCACTGCTAGGACACATCTATCACAAACAATATAAAACAATGTGTCAACGATAAAAACTGACCACCGGCAGCAAAAATCACTGCTAGTGGTCAGTTGGTGGTCAATCTTCGAGATTCATATTTTCTAATTGTACAGGCTGATTCTGCCCGGCGTAAATCACGTCTGTGATATGAACGCAGAGATTTGATTCGTTTATCCAGAAGTAAATATAATAGTTTTTGCTTACCAAGCGATGAATGCCCAGACTGTGCCATGGTTCTTCCGGTGTAAGATGAACACGGTGAGGGAACATATCCAATGAATTGATGGCCTTTTGCAATGTTCGCAGCAATTTTACCGCAGTTTGTGGTTCCATCAAGTCAACCGCAATATAGTGGCTGATTTCGCGCAGAGATTGCTCTGCACGTACAGTGACTTTGACCTTATACTGCTTTTCCATTCTGAATCTCACCAATTAAACGGTCAAATACTTCATCGGAAGGTGCCGCTTGATTCTGCTTGGCCTGAGCATAACCGGCAGACATTCGTGCATTGAATTCGGCATCGTTCATTTCACTTCGGGATTTGAGCCGCGCTGCAGGAACGGAGGGACGAAACGGCAGTCCGTTCCAAAGGACAATTTGCCTATAGAAGATATTGATTGCAGTGGAAACGGGAATTCCTAAATCGGAGAGGATGGTTTCAGCCTGTTCTTTGACTTCCGGCTCAACCCGCGCAGTAACATTAGAAGTTTTAGTTGCCATGCAAAGCACCACCTTTCTAAGTTTCAGTATAGCATATTGTATTACATATTGCAATACAAATGCGTGGCGGCTTGGCTTTATTTGCTGCCCAGAGAAATCGGCTATTTTTTGTGGAAAAATATCCCGGAACCGTGGGTTACAGCGCTTCAAAACGGATTTGCAGCAAATCCGCAGGGCCTTCGCCGTGGTAGGTCAGATAGAGCGCCGCTGTGCCGGTAGCGTGTAGTAGAGGTAATAGCGGTCGTCCTTGCCCTGCACCACATCGGGCGCGTACAAATCAGTAACACCGGGGCGGGTGTGGGGGTCCTGTTCGGCGGAGTACATAACGCCCTCATATCGCCAGTCGCTCAGATCGTCCAGTTGGGCAGACCAGCCGACATAGTCGCCTTTAGAGCAGTAGCGGTCGCCGCCCTCGGTATCGTGGGAGCCGAACAGATAGATACGGTCCCCAAAGATATGCGGCTCGCCGTCGGGGGTGTACTCCCACAGGGGGAGGAAGGGGTTCATCGCTTGTTTTTTATGGGTGATTTTCCTTACTTGTAACAAAGCTGCAGCCTGGGGCTTATCAATCGACGGCGTAGCTGCCCAGGAAGGCAAGGCTCGGCTTCGGGTGGCGGGTCTGGCCGTTGGCACGGTCGACGGCAATCAGGCCGAACGTCATCGAAAAGCCCTTCTGCCACTCAAAGTTGTCAAGCAGGCTCCAATGCAGATAGCCCTTGATGGGCAGGCCCTCGGCAAGGCAATCCTGCACACCGGCCAGCGCCTGCCGGATAAACTCCACGCGGCGGGTATCGTCGCCGGTGCCGATGCCGTTCTCGGTAATCAGCAAATCACCGTGGAAATCCTTGGCCACGGCGCGCAGCACGTTGGCCAGCGCCTGCGGGTAAAACTCATAGCCCATCTGGGTAAGCTCCGCGCCCTCCGGCATAGGCAGCTGGCCATCGGGGCCAATGCGGGTGCGGGTGTAGTTCTGCACGCCCAGAAAATCATCGTTCTGGATGTAGGGCAGATAGTGGGTAAATTCCTCGTCCCACTCATTGGCGGCCAGTGCCTCACAGCCCAGCTCCGGCTGTAAATCGTGCAGGCTCAGGGTCAGACCGACCTTCAATTCGGGGCAAATCGCCTTGATGGCATCCCGCGCCGCGGCGTGGGCACGCATAATGAGCAAATCGCCCTCCGGCGTGCGCTGCGTCTGGAAGGTCTGCGGGTTCTCGGTACCGAAAAGCGCCAGAGATTCCGCGGCGGCTGCCTTGCGGTTTTCCAGCATCTTCTGCAAATTCATACCCATCTGCACGCTGCTTTCGGCCTGCCCGGCGGCTGCTCTGGCCGCGGCGGCCTTCTGCATCTGCATCATGTAGCGCTTCGAGATGGCAGCAATCTGCAGGCCCATATTGGCCTCGTTGATGGTGCAGATATAGTGCAGCTCATCGCCGAAAGCCTCCACAACCTTGACGGCATAGCGCTTGAAATAGTCAACCGTGCTCTCGGCCTCCCAGCCGCCGCGCTCAATCAGCCATTTGGGGCTGGAAAAATGGTGCAGCGTTACCACCGGCTCAACACCGTGCTCGCGGCAGCAGCGGATTACCTTGCGGTAATGCTCCAACTCGGACTCGTCAAAGCAGCCCTCCTGCGGCTCCACGCGCGCCCACTCGATAGAAAAACGGTAGGCATTCAGCCCGGCCCCGGCCAGCAGAGCAATGTCCTCCTCATAGCGGTGGTAGTGGTCTACGGCATCGTTGCTCGGCTCGGCAAAGCTGGAATGTTCCATCTGCTCCTGTGCCCACAGGTCGCTGTAGCGGTTGTTGCCCTCCACCTGATGCGCCGCCGTGGACGCACCCAGTAAAAACTCCTTGGGAAATTTCATAGTGTTGTCTCCTTGCGTTTGTGTTACATCCATCATAAAGTGCGGAAATGCAAAGAAAATAATATGGCGTTTGTTTGGTCTGTCAGCAGAGCTGGTTGAGCTTTGTCAATAGCTGTGCAAACAGTGCCTCGCCGCCCGGCATCATGCCTTTCAAGTCGTTGAAGCTCTTGCCGGCAAGGAATGCGGCGGCAGGACCGTCCAGCATACCCGGCAGGGCAGCGGAAAGCACCGCCTTGGCGTCGGCGTCCGCCAGCATGGTGCGCAGCGGTGTGTCCATCGTAAAGCGCTGCGGGGTTAAATCGGTTTCAGTGGCGTAGGAATACTGATAGCTGCCGCTGCCCAGCGTGATGGAGCCTTCCTGCTCCGGCAGGAAAAGCTGTGCGGTGGTGTTGGCGGGGATTTCCACTTCCACGGTGATGAGATGGTTCAGGCACTGCCACGCAAGGCGCACCCTGCCGTAGGGGGTGGTGCGCAGGGCACAAGCCTGCGTGATGCCCTGAATCAGCTGCGGCTGCAGCGTAATGGCGCGGTAGCCCGGTTCAGCCGGGCGGATACCGACCAGCTGCTCCAGCAGCCAGTCGCCCACAGCGCCAAAGGCATAGTGGTTAAAGCTGTTCATGCCGCTTTCGTCAAAGCTGCCGTCGGGGCGGACGCTGTCCCAGCGCTCCCACATGGTAGTTGCGCCGCAGCGCACCTCATACAGCCAACCGGGGAAATCTTCGTTCAGCAGCAGCTTTCCGGCAAGGTCATTGCGGCCGATTTTAGAAAGCGCGTCCATCAGAATCGGCGTGCCGATAAAGCCGGTTGTCAGGTGCCCCTGATGCTTGTCCAGATTCTGTACAAGGCTTTGGGCAATGCGGTCGCGGTGCTCCGGCCCGGCAAGGTCAAACAGAAGAATCAGCGCCAGCGCGGTCTGAGTTTCGCCCACCACGCGCCCGGTTGCGGTGATGTACTCCTGCTGGAAGCCGCTGCAGATTGCGCGGTGCAGCGCGGTATATTCGTCTGCCTCCTGTGCTTTGCCCAGCACGGCCGCCGCCTTGGCAAGCAGCTGGGTACAATGTGCGTAGTAGGCGCTGGCAATCAGGTAGGCATCGGTGCTGCCACGGTTGCCGCGGCCCTCCTCGCGGTCAAGGGCCAGCCAGTCGCCGTGCTGAAAGCCGCACTGCCGCAGATGGTCGGGCGTTTCCTGACGGCGCATAGATTCTACCCACGCTTTCATGCTGCGGTATTGCCCTAAATAAACAGCAGCCCCGCCGGAACGCACCCCGGCGGGGCTGCTGCTTTGCTGCACGGGGGAGTAAAACAGTAAAAAAAGTTCTTGACAACCTTTGTGGATGGTGCTATTCTTTAGCTGTTAAAAGCATTGATCGGGAAAAGTACCACCCAATAGCTGCACAGAGAGCCGGGCCATGAGCTGAAAGCCCGGACAGGGAAGGGGTGCGAAAGAACACCCGTTAGCTGCAAACCCAAAGCGGGCATTCCCCGCAAGTAAGGGCGCCGCACCGCCGCGCGTTAAAACGGCAGCGTTTCAAAGGTGAACGTGTACGGAAAAAGTGACCGTATGCCATTATTCGGGCTGCGGTAATTTAGGTGGCACCGCGGATCAAGACAGCGATTCGTCCTAATACAAGGACGAAGTGGGCTGTCTTTTTTTGTTACCATTTCGCAGGGAAGAAATACTGGTGTAAATGGAAAAGGAGTGTTACCAAATGTGCTGTGTATTAGGGTATGCCGGACATGATCTGTCCAAAGAAAAATTTACCGAATTGTTGATGCGTACTGCTTCCCGCGGGCCGGATGACCAGCGTGTGGCAGAAACTGAGTTTGGCCTGCTGGGCTTTGGCCGTTTAGCCATTATGGGTCTGACCCCGGAAGGCATGCAGCCCTTCTTCCGCGGCAACGACTGTGTTGTCTGCAACGGCGAACTGTATGGCTTCCGCCCGGTCAAAAAAGAGCTGGAAGCTGATGGCTACACCTTTGAATCGGATTCTGACTGCGAGATCATCCTGCCGCTGTATTACAAGTACGGCCTGGATATGTTCAATCATCTGGATGCCGAGTTCGCCATGATTTTGTACGACAGCCGCAAAAAATGGCTGATCGCTGCACGTGACCCCATCGGTATCCGCCCGCTGTTCTATGGTTATAGCGAATCCGGCCACATCGCCTTTGCTTCCGAGGCCAAGAACCTGATCGGCCTGTGCAAAAAGATCTATCCGTTCCCCATCGGCAGCTATTACTGCAACGGCAAGTTTGTGCGCTACTGCGATATTGCCGATACCCCCGCTTACAACACCGATGATATGGACACCACCTTGACCAAGATCCGCGAAAAGCTGGTGGCCGGTGTGGATAAGCGGTTGGACGCCGACACTCCGGTGGGCTTCCTGCTTTCCGGCGGCCTGGATTCCAGCCTGGTGTGTGCCATTGCCGCCAAAAAACTGGGCAAGCCCATCCGCACCTTTGCCATTGGCATGAGCGAGGACGCCATTGACCTGAAGTACGCCAAGCAGGTAGCGGATTACCTGCACGCCGACCACACCGAGGTCATCATCAACAAGGAAATTGTGCTGAATGCGCTGGAAGAAGTTATCGCCATGCTGGGCACCTGGGATATCACCACCATCCGCGCTTCGGTCGGCATGTATCTGGTGTGCAAGTACATCCATGAGCACACCGATATCCGCGTGCTGCTGACCGGCGAAATTTCGGATGAGCTGTTCGGTTACAAGTACACTGACTTCGCTCCCTCCGCCCACGAGTTCCAGGCAGAAAGCCAGAAGCGCATCCGTGAGCTGTTCATGTACGATGTGCTGCGCGCAGACCGTTCCATCAGCGTCAACAGCCTGGAAGCCCGCGTGCCGTTCGGTGATCTGGATTTTGTCAAATATGTCATGTCCATTGACCCGGCCCGCAAGATGAACATTTACAACAAGGGCAAGTACCTGCTGCGCAAGGCCTTTGAGGGCGACTGGCTGCCGGAAAGCATCCTTTGGCGTGAAAAGGCAGCGTTCTCGGACGCCGTGGGACATTCCATGGTGGATGACATCAAGGAGTATGCCGAGAGCCATTACACCGACCGTGAGTTTGCCGAAAAGAGCGGCAAGTATGCCTACTGCCGCCCCTTTACCAAGGAAAGCCTGCTCTACCGTGAAATTTTTGAAAAGTATTACCCCGGCCAGGCAGAGATGATCGTGGATTACTGGATGCCCAACAAGGCATGGCCCAACTGCGCCGTCAACGATCCCAGCGCCCGCGTGCTGAAAAACTACGGCGATTCCGGTAAATAATTTTACGAGGGCTTTGTGTTCCTTCTTTGAAAAGAAGGAACTGAAGAAACTTTAATAATATAGATTAAAAAATAAAATCATGTAGGGCAGGATGCTCTCATCCCGCCGTGGAAAAACATAGACTATCCGCCGGATACCTGCAAACGATTTGTAGGGGACGATGCCTGGCATCGTCCCGCGGCACCTGTATTTCAAATTCCAACCAACAAAATAATAGAATTCACACCCCCGCCGTGGATGCACAACTCCGCGGCGGGGGGGCGTTCTATA
>ERZ791837.450-NODE-450-length-31503-cov-3.466166_pt1 | contig 31503 bp, 38 predicted proteins | sample MGYA00510292_ERZ791837 | MGnify/ENA primary metagenome ERZ791837 (study PRJEB30046, sample SAMN00715259) | human gut metagenome | study: EMG produced TPA metagenomics assembly of the A metagenome-wide association study of gut microbiota in type 2...
CGGAGCACATTCCCGAGCGGAATGTCATACTTCGTCATAAGCATCCTCGTCAGATGCGCGGCGTTCCGGACGGTTTTTTTCGAGAACGCGTACTGCCCCGCGGCATAGCGGCAGCAAAGCTCGATGCTGATGGAGTTTTCGTTCCGACATTCGGGGTGCTTCTGCACGTAGACCCCGGCCGTCCCGACGCTCCAGGCCGTGTCCCCGTCGTCCACCGACTGCATCCATCCAAGGTCATCCACAAAATAGTGTGCCGAGGCCTTCACGATATTCTGCTCAAAATAGCGAAGATTGCTCTGCGCCGAGTCGTTGCGCCCCGCCGTGTAATGGAGCACCAGATATCGGATGGTCGCGTTTCTTCCGGGGCGGTAATTACCGGTGTGCGCGGTCGTCATTTGTCCTTGCCTGCTCCCACAGCCGCCGCATCCACCATGCCCACGATCATGGCCATCTGGTTGTCGATGTCCTCCGGCTCCACATACCGCGCCGCGATCCTGTTCCACTTCCGTTTATCCGACACCGGCAGCGACAGGTACAGGTCGGCAGCCTCCTTCAGGCTCCGTTTTCGCCGCCGTGCAATGCCTGACGCAATGCCGCCGGCACGTCCGCACTCCCTTGCTTCTTCCTTGCTTCTCTCGCTGAACGGGATGAGGTTGTCTGCTCCCCCTGCCACACGCTCACCTCCGTTTACTCCGCGTCCTCCTCGGCGGCGTCCCTCATGTATTTATAGCCGGTCATCAGATAGGACATCTGATGCGCCAGCCTCTGATGTGCCCGTTTAAGTGTGCGGCACACCGTGGATTTGTTTATGCCCAGATATGCCGCGATCTGCACCATGTTCATGGGCGTCCCGTTCGTCCCCATCATGTGCAGCTTCAGGAGTTCCCGCTGGCGAGGGGACAATTCCCTACGGATGTACAACGGGATCATCAGATCCAAAAGCCGCTTCAAGCCACGATTGCTCATCTCCATTGCACCGCGCGAATCGAGATAGGTGCGCAGCCATTTTTCGTAGATCATCCGCTCGGCCACGAACTCCACTGCGGTCATGCTCCCGGAGTTCGTGCCCATCGTCCTCTTTGCCATTATCCTTCCCTCCGTACCACAGTTGCATATACCGAAGTACCTTACCCAGTTCCGTCCGCAGCTGCTCCAGATCACGCAGCCGCCGTTTCAGGCAGAAAAACTCATCCGCCGCCCCCGTCTCCTTCATGGCCGCACGCAGTTCCTTGATGCGTCCGGTCAGCAGCTCCCGCGAATCCTCATATTCATCTATCAATTCTCGCATTGTCGCCATATCCACACCTGAAAACAAAGAATGACCGGGCCGTCCAAATGGACGACCCGGCCCTCTCCCTCTGCCCACATCTGCGGCGCCGGCGGGACTCGAACCCGCGTTGCGTGTCTCTCGCCATCTGAGCTACAGCGCCGATATGGGCAGCGGCACCGCAAGGAGCTGTCAATGCCGCCGCCCCTAAGGAGGTGTACATGGCGTGAGCCGTCCACATCCAGAGCATAGCACATTTATTGGGCCGTTTTGGCTCAATTTTTAATCGGCAGTCCGTTATTACACCTGTAATATCGCGCTACATCGCGTATAAAGTCCTGCTGCCACCGTTTCGCCGTGGCATAACTGCACGGGATACACGCCGCCGCGCCCTCCAGGGTGTGGGTGCGGTCAAACAGCGTCATGCGCACCACCCGCATCCGCTCCACGCCGTCCCGCCTGGTGCGGGTGGTCTGGATCGCAGCGGACACCGCCCGGTGTTCCTCCGCCGTCACCCGGGGATATTCCCGCAGAATGTTCCGGACGTACCCCCACCAGAGGTTCCGCGCCCTGCTCATACCCGGCCCTCCCGATACTCCATGACGCTCCGGCCCCGGCCGCCTTCCAGCCGGTCGACGGCCAGACAGATGGCCGCATATACCACCGCCGGCATCTCCCTGTTTTCCAGATAGTCCCGCAGCACCTTCGCCGCCTCCTGCTCATTCATCTTTCGTGCCCTCCTTCTTCTCCATCTTTTTCCTATACGCCTTCCGCGCCGCATCGCTTTTCGTCCGTTCACCGGGCAGGCGGTTGTACCGGCTGGCACAGCTTCCCGCGCACCGGCAGTCCGGCAGACAGAGGGACAAACCTCATCCTTCACCGGTCTCACCCCGCTTTCCATTTCCGCAGTAGAAGTCGTCCGGCACCTCGCAGTCCACACAGACGCCGTAGGTGCAGAAGCGCCCGCCCACAGCTTCATAGCTGTGCTCACATTCCCAGCAGTGCACCACCGGGGCAACCTCAGCAGCGGGGATGCTATTGAGTACATCAAGTAGTGCCGCTCTTGTCATGGTAAAGGCGTTTTGCTCATTTACGGCCTTAATCGCGTCAACTCGGCCAATGTATTCAGCCATCGTCATCCCCCGTGCTTTCTTTCGACGCTGTGCATTAGATCCAGAACATCCTGCGCAAACGGATACTCGCCCGTATTGTCCCTTACTACTTCCGCCAGGAAATTCTGCATATCGCGCCAGCATTCCATGTAAAACATCAGTTCATCATCTCGGTTCATCTTTTATCGCCTCCTTTTCCGCCACCGCCGCGGCAAATTGCGCCAGTCCCTCGCTCATCTTCTCGATCTGCGCATCCCGCCGCAGAACGGTATCCCGCAGGGCGGCGTTGGCCTGCAACAGTGCCTCGATGTGCCTCTGCTGGTTCTCGATCAGGTCAGCGGCGGGGGTCTTTAGTTGATGAAGGCATTCTTCCTCCGTGTGCAGAGGGCACTTGAGGCATTCTTCACATTCGTCCGTCGCACAGCACCGCAGCGCGGTCACGATCTCATCTTTGGACATACCTGCTCCTTTCTGTACCTCGTAGCAAAGTCTCCAGCTTCATAGCGCTCACACCGCTCCATTTTGGGTGTTCTGACCTTGATGCTGGGGAGTTCCTTTCTGCCAAGGGCATATTCCTCCCGGTGCTTCAACAGCCAATCACGGTAACACTTTCCCTGATCACTGTTTTCCACCATGACGCAATACCCACTCCCCGCTGGGCCTTTTCTTCTTTCATCCAGCCATTTGCATCCGTGACAATTCACGTCACTCCTCCTTCTCCCACCGAATTTTCATTTGCGCCGGGTATAAATCCACCTCCGGCCTGCGCTTTCCGGTCCATCTGAGACCGCCAGCTTGCCCGATGCACTTCCACCCGGCGGCCCGCAAACTGACCCCGCTTTCGCTGTCCAGTATGTAGGTCACAAGCCGCTTATAGCCCATCGCCCGTGCCGCCCGCCATGCAGCGGCGTATAGCATGGAGCAGGCGTTGTGGGTGCCATCTGTGCATAGCCGGTTGACCTCCAGCGTCCATCCGTCGTCCAGATGTCGGCTCACCGGTCTGCCCACAATGGCAACGCCCACAATTTCCTTTCCGTCCGTGCAGCCGATGGAGAACTTGTGTCCCACCACCGGCTTATGGTGTCGGTGGTGCTGCTCCACAAAGGCGTTCGCCTCCTTGAGCGTCATCGGGCATACTTCAAGGCTCATTCCACTGCCCCCTCCTACACCGCCACGCAGTCCATCAGCTGCGCCATTGTGGTGATGGTCACGCCGCACCACTCCGGCAGGTTGGCACGCACCAGCGCGGACGCCACTGGCGGACACACCGCATTGCCGCACCGCGCCACCTGTGCGCTCTTTTTGTACTCGTTGCCCAAATAGTCACGGTCAATGATGTAATCCGGCGGAAATCCCATCGCGTTGTACAGCTCGCGGGGCGACAGCATCCGCAGCCCAATGTCCGCGATGTAGTACAGCACACCGTCGATCTCCAGCAGAAGCACCTCATCGTCTGCCAGCGTGTAGCCGCAGAACTCGTTCAGCAGGTCGCGTATCTCGGGCCAGTGGCCCAGATCGTCACCGCTGCGTATCTTCGCCAGATGTGCCCTGCACACGGCGAATGTCCCTCCGCTGCACGCCCGCTCTTTCCCAGCACTGGCCGTCACTGTCTGCAAAGGTTCCGAAGGCGGCGTTCCCACATTGTCGCCCTTGAACTTCACCACATGAGCGGCACATACCGCATTGTGGTCAATGGCCGTCACCGTCGGCAAAGGCTCTCCCACCTTTTCGCCGACCACGCCGCCGTAATACTTGGCAATGTGAGCGGCGACCACCGCCTCACGGTCGTGGCTGGTAACGGTGTGCAGGGGGTCTTGCACATCCAGCGGCCTGCCGCCGGTGTAATACTCCACCAGATTGGCGCAGGTCAGGCCGTATCGGTTGGAGGCGTCCACCGTGTCGATAGGCGTCCCCAGCCCGGATGCCCGAACGTGTTCCGTCTGTTCCGTGTGATACTGAATGAGGGATGGAGACACCAGGCAGGCTTCCTGCTTCGATACCGTTGTAGGCACTGGCTCCCGTAAATCCCTGATTCTGTCCCCGCCGCCGGTCTGCCCGATGCTTACAAGGCTCGGCGTTACCAGCATCTGATTCCCTGCGGTCGTTACGGTATGTACCGGCGCTCCGACCGTCCCGCCCACGCTGTTGCTGGTGTTGGTCACCGTCACAGGCGCCAACAGAGGTCTGCACAGATTCTCCTTGCCGGTGCCGACCACCGTAGGAACCGGCGCGTCCATGTCATGCACGCGGGGTGCCTGCCCCTTGCGCTCACCGTACCCCGTTGGTACGATAAACGGCTTGCCGCTGCGGATGGTGAACTTGTCCACACCTCGGATGACGCGCCGCATGGTGTTCTTCGCCAGCGGCCGCACCGCCTTCAAGCCATATCTTTCCATGATCTCCGCCTTGGACGCGAATACCGATGGGCAAGGCAGGCTCCAGTCGATGATCTCCGCCGCGCTGCGCCACTTGGGCAGTCCATCCGCGCCGGTCTTGCTGTGGGTGGGCTTCGGCCAGACAATAGGCTTCCCGTCACAGCGGGCGACCAGATAGAAGCGCTTACGAGAGGTAGGCGCACCGTAGTCCGCCGCGATCAGCTCCCGATACTCTACGGTGTATCCCAGCTCAGTGAGTTGGTCGATGAATTTCCGGAACGTGGTACCTGCCAATCGTTTGACCGGCTTGCCCTTCCGCACCGGCCCCCACGTCTGGAACTCCTCCACATTCTCCAAAATGATGACGCGGGGCCGTACCGTTGCCGCCCAGCGCAGCGTGATCCACGCAAGGCCGCGAATCTTCCGGTCGACCAGCGCAGCGCCTTTAGCTTTGCTGAAGTGCTTGCAGTCCGGCGAGAACCACGCCAGCCCCACAGGCCGACCCCGGCACACGGCCTTGGGGTCGATGTCCCACACGGACGCCTGAAAATGCTCCGTGTACGGGTGGTTGGTGCGGTGCATGAGGATGGCCGCCGGGTCGTGGTTGACGGCCAGCGCCACCAACCGGCCCGTGGCGATCTCAATGCCCGTTGATGCCCCTCCACCGCCGGCAAAATTGTCCACGATGATCTCGCCGTCAAATGTTTCTTGTGCGTATACCATGCTTTCCTCCTTCAAGCCTTCGCGGAGAAGATACTTTACCCCATGAAAACCTTCTCCGCGTCTAACAAAAACACACACCGTTTCTTTGGGGATCGTTTTTGTTTCTTCTGCTGTGCGCAATGCCCTGCAATTTCAGCGGTTTCCAGCATTCGGGGTCGAGATACTTATCCCTCATGTGAACAGCGGGAAAGTATCTCACCAAAAACCGCCTAAAAAAACAAAGTCAAATTTGTTCGTGATTCAGACCGTCCAACACCGCCACCAAAGCATCTGCATTCTCCAATGTCCGCTCCTTTCGGTATAATGCTTTGGCTCTTTCCGTTTCCTTGTAGCGCATTGCCGCCGTGTCCCAGCACTTCCGCTCAAACGCATATCCGCGCTCCACGTTATCCAGTTCGCTTCGCAGCCGCTGCTTCATGGCGCTGGCCTCCTCGCGGGTAAAAACCTTGTGACGGTATCCCCAGTACAAGGCACGCATGGCAATATACTCCGCCATTTCCTGCCACGCACTGCCGGTGGGCATTGGCTCTCCGCGCATGGCAGCCGCTTCCGCTCTGGATACCTCCGCCATCTCACCGCACCTCCAGTGATAAATACCAGCTGAGGATATGTACAGCCGCATCATAACCGTGGCAAACCACCGCGTAATACCCATAGTCCATCAGGTGATTCACCCACCATCTCTGTGCATCTGAGGTTTTCCCGCTGGGCGTTTTCATCTCAATGTACAGGCCATGATACCCGCCACGCGCTACCGGCAGGCATAGATCCGGCACACCCTTTTTTACGCCCATAGCCTTGTCAGCAGCCACCTCCGCCGCGCCGCCGGTGGTTTCATTCTTGATGTGGTGCAGCAGTGCCAACTCCGGCCATTGTTCACGGACAGACCGCTGCTGTGACCACTTGATGACCGCCTGCTGGTGATGTCTTTCCGATGCCATTTTTCACTACCTCCCTTTGCTCATCAGCCTGTTCAATATCTGGCTTGCTTGTCCCTTTGTCAGGCTTTCCGTGTTAAATCCCTTGCATCTTTTTTTGATCATCGTGAGCTGCTTTTCCGTGGCAGGATTCTTCCCCCAGCGCTTGACCTCCTGCGTGTTCCAGATATACGCCTGCTCCTTCCGCTGGTTACAGAGCCATACATAGCAGCTGTCCAGCGCACTCTGCATGGGCCGCTTGTCCGATGTCATAGTTCCCAGCGTGATGCAGGTCATGCCCAGCTCATCCTGCGGCGACAGCACCACCCGCTCGTGCCCCAGCAGCGACAGCACCATCGACCCGTCCGGCAGCTTGAACCAGTTCACATCGTGCGTCTGGTATTTCTGTTCCTTGGCCCACAGATCTACGATCTCCACGTTCCGGATCCAGCTCTCCGGGCAATCCGATGCAGACAGTGCCTTCATGGGCAGCTCAAACAGCAGCCCCTCCAGCTCGTTCTGCTTGGCCTTCGGCACGTTGGTCATGTCAATGCCCAGCAGCGACGGAGCCGTGCAGATGGACGCCCGCCCTGTAATGCCCACGCAGTCGATCAGCGTCAGCCGCTCCTTGCCGGGATAGAGCCGCAAGCCCCGCCCCACCATCTGGCTGTACAGGCTGTCGGACTGGGTGGGCCGCGCGATAATGACCGTCTCCACGCGGGGAATGTCCGTCCCCTCCGTAAACACCATGCAGTTGACGATGCAGGGAATTTCTCCCGCCGTGAATCTCTCGATGATAGCCGCCCTGTCCTTCGTCTCGCCCGTCACCACCACAGCGCCGGGTATCTTCGCCGCGATCTCATTGGCGTGATGTACGCTGACGGCGAAGATAAGCGTGGCGCCCTTGGCGTATTTCCCGTAAGCCTCGGCAATGGCGTCTGCCGTACCCTCCATAGCCTCGTCCAGCTCTCCCGGCGCGTAGTCCCCGGCCCGGGTATGTACGGCGCTCAGGTCATAGCCGATATCCACCCGCATACAGTAGATGTCGCACAGATAGCCGTTCTGGATGCCAAACCGCAGGTCCCGGGCAAAGATGATGTCCGAGAACACCGTGTCCAGCCGTACCTTGTCGCCCCGGTTGGGGGTGGCGGTAAATCCCAGCGTCAGCCGTGGCTTGAAATAGTCCAGTATCTTCCGGTAGGTGTTGGCCGCCGCGTGGTGGGCTTCATCCACAATGATGGTGTCAAAGGCGTCTGGTGCAAACCTGTCCAGCCGCCGCACCAGCGTCTGTACACTGGCGCTCACCACCTCCTCGCCGTGGCTGTGCTCTCCCGCTCGCTCCACGCCGTAGCTGCAATCGTAGTATTTCATGGGCTGGCGCACCAGCTCCTCGCGGTGGGACAAAATCAGGTTGCGGCCCTGCCGTGGTATGTTGGCAAACGTCACCGTCTTACCCAGCCCCGTGGCCATCTGGCACAGGTACGCTCCCGGCGGCTGCTCAGTTATGGTCTTGATGCACTCGCGCTGATAATCGCGCAATTCCATGTCATGCCCTCCTATTCCTGTGGGGATGTGGGACACTGTGGGACTGCCTGTCCCACGCGCAAACCGTTGGTGCCAAATGGTTTGCGGCCACCGTGGGACTGTGGGACATAAAAAAGCGATTTTTTTATGTCTTTCGTGTGTGTTGTATATATTCACTCAATATACATAGGCACTCTACACACAGCCCCTTATAGGGTGTGTATGGGTGTCCCACTGTCCCACACCTTTCAAAAATGACCCGCAAACCGTTGGTATCAAAGGCTTTGCGGGTGTGGGACACATGTCCCACGTTGTCCCACATTCACAGCGGTAATTCGTCTACTTCCTCTGTTTCTGTCTCAATATCGGGTAGAATCAGGCAAAAGCACTCCGTCGGTACGCCGTTGATCCGGCGGGCCTTGGTGTTGTTCCGTCCCCGCGTCTCGATCAGGCACTTCTGCTTCAACCATGATACCGTCGCGCCAACGGAGTAGCCCGCGTCCTGCAAGACCCGTTCAAACACCGACCGAATGATGTAGGCCCTATACTCCTCCAGTGCACCCAGCACGTCCATGGTCTCCGACTTACCGATCAGCTTGTTGGAGTTCTGCGTCACCCAGTCGCACAAATACTTGTAGGCTCGCTCACCGGCGGACACCGCCGCCTTTGACGCCAGAAACTCCGATATCTGCTCCACGGTGATGGGCTGCTCCGTTCCGTTGAAGATCCAACGGCAGGCCAGCTCATCCGCCAGCACCACCGCTGCGGCCGCCATGGCCTGCTTCTCTGTGGTGTCCTGCGCCGACAGCGCCCGGAACAACTCCTGATATCGTTCCGTGATCTCCTGCGGCACATCGTCCCCGGCGGCATACAGCTTCTCTACGAATGCCTTTCCCGCGTGACCGAAGTTCCGCTTCACCGCGCCGGACACCCGCATACCGTCCCGGATCACCACCCGGTCGGCCTTGCACTCAATGTCGATCACACGGTTCACCGCGCCGGCGCCGGACGCCTGCCCCGTCAGGGGACTTTCTCCCGTGGTCAGGATGCAATTTTGCCATGTTGGCGTCTTGTCCACGCCTCCTGACCGGTTTCCCCTCGTGCGGCCAACGCCCTGCGCCAGCCTGTACACATCGAAGTTTGTCTTCCCCTTCGCGTCCTTGGCAAGCTGTAATTCGTCCAGGCACAATGGCAGATTGTTCAAGAAAGCGGCGGTCTTCTCCATACCAACTGCCGTCCCGTCGAATGTCTTGACGTAGCTGCCTACGGCAGGGTCCCCCCACACGCTGGCGGCTACCATCAGGGCTACCGTCTTGCCGGTGCCGCTGTCCACGCCCCACAGGTGAATAAAGAATGGCAGGCATCCCAGCGGCTGCAGCAGCGGCGATGCAAAGGACGCCGCCAGCATGATCTTTGCCGTTACCGACATAGACCGTACCTCTGCGGCCATCTGCCGCCACTTCTCAAAGCTGCCGCGCTCATGCACCGTCTGGAACATGGCGGTAAAGTTGGCGTCGCCGTCAAAGATCAACCCGTCCACATAGGGTGAAAAGCCCTCTCCGGCGATATAGCCGAACCGTCCTATACTCTTCCGCTCCGGTATGATGTCATAATTCAGGTTCTCCAGATCTCCGATGTAGCGGACAAAATTCCGCGCCGTTTCGCTGTTGACGGCGATACCGATTCCCGCCAATTCCGTTACTTTGTTGGCGCTGGCCAGTGTCCGCTTCTCTACGATGCACCTGCGCCACACAGCGCCCTTGCGGAACGCCAGCCGCAGCTTTTCCTCGCCGGTGTCGATGTTTACCAGACGCTCCACCGGCATCACCGGATGCGGACAGGCCACGCAGTCCACGCCGCCGAAGTTTCGCCTGATACCGCCGTCATCCGCCTCCCAGTCTCCGGCGTTCAGCTCCATCGGCTGACCGTCAAAGCAGGTGGGATTCCCTCCCACATAGACCGTGCCGCCGGAAGAACTCTGCTTCAGACCGGCCAGATATGCTTTGTAAAACTTCTTCAACTGCTTGAATCCAACACCGGCGGCGTACCGTGCCATGGCTTCGACCATGCGCTGGTGGACAAATGGATTTTTTGCATACTCCTGCAGTTCCTCATAGGGCAGCGTAGTGTACAGAAAGTCATCCTCTGTGTACCGCCAATTCGGTACGATCTCCCGTTTATTATCCAATTCCAGCCTCCAGTATCTCGTCCAGTCTTGCTTCCAGCGCGGGCATGGCCTTCAGCGCATCCGGATACAGAGGATGTATCCAGATGCTGCCATCGGCACACAGCACCGGCGGGAAGTATTTCACGGTATCAAAGCACTGCCGGTACTCCGCGGCCAGTGTCTGATATTCGGCGCGGCGGTGGGCCTTCTCCTCCGCTTCTGCACGGCGCTTTTCCAGCAGCGCAGACCGCGCCTTGGGATCGGGCCGCTCATATGTAAGGCGCAGGCCAAAGTCGCTGTCGATGCGCAGTACCGCCTGACGGAAGGATATATCGAACAGCTTCATCACAAAGTCAATGACCGTTCCGCCGGCATTGCACCCAAAGCAGTGCCATCCCCTGTCGCCGTCATAGACCTTCAGGCTCCCGTTGTTGTCGCCCGCATGGAATGGGCAATGGATATACCCGCTCCTGTTAGGCGTGAACCCGTAGAACTCCACGACCTCCCGGGCCGTCAGCGTCTCTTTGATCTGAGCCGCTGCGTCAGAACGGCAGGTCGCCTTCATCCTCATCGACCTCCTGCCAGTCGTTGGCTGACACATTCACGGGGCCGCTGGCAGGTCTGGCACCGCCCGTATCTCCATCGCGCTTGGAATCGCCGAAATACATATTGTCAACGATCACCTCTGCGCTGCGGCGGTTATTGCCCTCCTTGTCCGTCCACGGACGGATCTGGAGCCGCCCCTCCACAACAGCCATGCGGCCCTTTGTGAAATACTTGGCGGCAAACTCGGCGGTGGAGCGCCACGCTACGCAGTCAATGAAATCTGTCTCCTTTTCACCGTCTGCACCCTTATAATTCCGGTCAACCGCCAGTGAAAAGCTGGCCACAGATGTCCCGCTGTTCGTGGTGCGCAGTTCCGGGTCACGGGTCAGGCGGCCCATAATGAAGATCTTATTCAGCATTCGCCCACCTCTCGGTAATCCACGATGCCCCGCAGCTTTTTGGTCATCCGGCAGTACGCACACTTCCCGCACCGGCGTGGGGCGATCTTCCCCTCCTTGATGGCCTGATATCGCGGGGCACGATCCTCCACCTCCGCCAGCTTGGCGGCCAACTCAGCATCAGGGATGTACAGCGCTCCGATGTCCGGCACGTCCTCCTTTGTACCCACTGCCAGAATGAACGGCAGCATATGGCCCTCGATGGCCTGATAAATGGCGCCCTGAATGTCGTAACCGTAAAACTGGGCAAAGGATACCTTGGCACGCTCCTCATCCGACCACACATTGGCCATGTCCCGCATGACCTTCTGATCCACCAAGGCACCGTCGCACATCCCCATGACCTCTGCTGTCTCCGGGAACCGTTCCGCAATGCGGCGGCTGGTCTCGGCGTCCAGCAGGCTGTCGATCTTCACCTTGAAGGGGACACCCGCGATCTCGCCGGTCAGGATCACCTGCTTCTTTCCGGACATCAGCAGCATATACAGCTCGTCCGCCTCCATCCGGGCGATCACGTCCTGTGCATGAACGAACTCCGCTTTCAGGCTCCCGTCCCGCTTGAAGATCTCCGGATGCTGTGCCTGAAACACCGGCAGCTCTCCAGAGAAGTAAGCATCCACATAGCTTCCGATCAGCATAGCCGTGGAGGCTGCGGGGGCGTATTCCCCCCGCAGCTCCGCCAGCGCCGCCGCCTCACATCGGTCAAAAGCCTTGAACTGGGTAGCCCCCATGTAGGCCATGTTCATCTCAGGGGAGAAATAGTTCTCCGCCGTCACCATAGGCAGACCCATTACAGCACCTCCCCGTCAATGACCTCGCCTGCGGCAGGGTCTGCTTCGGGCGTCTCCGGTGCTTCCGGTACCGGGGGCGATGCCGCCTCCTTGCGTTTCTGAGCGCAGGCGGCACACAGGGAAACGCCGTAATGCTTGGCGGTGTAGGCCGCCAGCCAGCCGGGGGTCTTGCCCATGGCCGCTTCAATGATGCCGCCGCAGTCCGCACACGGCGGCACAGGGGCTTCCTTCCTGACCCTCGGCTTAAAGGGCCGGATACGGATGCCGTCCGTAAGCCCGCCATCCTGCGGATCACGCACCTTGTGGTCAATGTAAAGCTGGATCTGCTTGCCCACCAGCGTATCCGCCTTTGCGTCGCCAAACAGCTTACGCAGCGTTTTGCGGTTGGTAGAGTTGATAATGAGAGGCCTTACCTGCATAATGCCCGGAACACGCTCTTCCTTGAAGGAAAGTACATCCTTGTTTTCCTTGCCGCGCTGGAGCGTCACCATGCCGTTCCACAGGGCATCAATAGTCAGTATCGGCTCCACATCATCGTCGATGTCCTCAGCGCCGAGATATTCAGAATCACGCATCTGCCCCAGACGTTCGTCTCCGGTCAGCTTACGCAGATTATCTTTTGTCATCATAATTCGGTAACCTCCAATTCATTAGAATCTGTCACGCGGGTAGCGATCAGCTGCAGTCCCTTTGCCTTGCACTTGGCATACAGCTTGTCCCGGCTCTCCTTGTCCAGCCGTTCCGCGCCATCGACCAGAATGATTTGCAGCTGTCCCGGCTTGCTGACCGTGATATCCACGCACAGCTCCAGCAGCTCACCATCAGACAGGTTAGAAATGGGCAGGCCGTGGATCAGCGGCACGCCATTCTCTACCGTCAGTCCCTCAACGGGTATCGTTGCCGTTTCAAGAATTTTGGCGGGCAACTCCCGCGCCAGTTCGATCTTGCGGGTCAGCTCCTGCGACTGCTCCATAAGCGCGTCCACCTCATGCTGCATGGCCGTCATGCGCTGGTACTCATTGAGGTGCTTGCGCATACGCTCCGCCGTATCCACCTCCTGCTGTAAGGCGGAAGTATCTGCCGGTGCAGCCTCCGCATACTCGCTGGCCGTACCCATGTCCTTTTCCAGTTTGGCAACGGCGGTCTCATACTTGGCGTGCACAACGGCAGCACGATCCTCCCGCCGGCACTCCAGACTGCCTAATTCCTCCTGCGCCGCGCTGATCTCTGCCCGAAGCCGCTCGATCTGGCCGGTCAGTTCAGAGCGCTCACGGGCCAGATCCCTGTCAATGGCAGCCAGCGCCACATCCCGTTCGCCGGTGATCCCACGCATCTTCGCGTCATAGCTGTCCCGGAAGGTCTTGGCCCGCTCGATGCGGCTGTTCTGATCCTTCAGGCGTTCCAGTTCGCGGTACTTTTCGCCGACAGGGTAGCTGTTCCATCGGTCATAGTCGTAGCCGGACGGAATATCCTTTGCAATGTCAGTAATAAACGCCTGTTTATTGCGGATATCGCGGTTCAGGTTCTGCCTCGACTGGAAATAGATGCCGTTCTCCGCCTGAATATCCGCCAGCACTTCAAGGATGTGCTTCGAGTAGTCCACGCCCTGCGGGATCTCGCCGAACTGCTCCCTGATCCAGTTGGTATCCCACGGAAATTCGATCAAAGAGAGGATCACACGGTTCTTCTCCTGCCGGGAGAGCTGGGTGAATTCCACGGGATTCAACTGGAGCGGCGTGAAGATCTTCGACAGGAACTCCGCAGGCCGCGTCTGAAGCATGGAGCCGTCCCGCACCTTCACCGTTCCGGCAGACTTGGCGCTCAGCGCCCGCCGGTCTACAGAAAGGCCGGAATCCGTTTCGATGATGATCTCCCCCTCATCCGCACCCTGATGCACAACATAGTCCCTGTCAGAGCGGTTGGTCAGCGCATACCGGATAGAATCCAGCACCGAGGTTTTCCCGCTGCCCTTGGGGCCGGATATCTCCACAGAACCACCGCCCAGCGACATATCCTTGATGCCGAACATATTTTTAATAACGATTTTCGTTGTTCTCATTGACATTTCTCACTTTCTCCCATATAGTGGGCGTGTATCTGATTGGCTTTGCCGCCAGTCCCGCCCCGCCGAAGTGCCAGCTCCGGCGGGGCGGCTTTTTTGTTACATCATCACGACCACACGGCCGGCGTCGATATCATCCTTCAGGGCCGCCTCCAGATATGCCTTGATGGTCTTGCGGGCCGCCAGCTTCCACATGCCGCCGTCCGCCTCGGTAAAGGTAATGCCCCGCTCGTCAATACGGATCAGGAACAGTCCCTCCGGCTGATCCACCTCCTGGAAGGTGCGGTAAGGCCGCAGCTTCACCAGCGGACGGATGGTGCTGTTCTGCTGGAGCGAAACGCCCTTGTTGGTCACGACGGTGGTGGCTATGCCGGTGTCGTTGTAGGTGACCTTTGCACCGCAGGTGATCTGACTCAGCAGTGTCAGGGCATATCCCCTGTCTCCGCCGTCCTGAAAGCGCGTCTGCAAAGCGACCGCCGCCCTGTCAAAGGGCATCTTCACTTCGCCGTCCCAGCCGGGCACGTCCTTGGCAGCCGCCTCGTAGTAGAAAATACGCTCATCCCGCAGGTCGTGCTGGGGGTGGCCGAAGCACGTCACCGTCATGTGATCCTTCACGGACAGGTAGAGCTTGTCCGGACGATCTGCGCAGGTTCCTTCCGTCTTGACCATCTGCACCAGCGCGTCCAGACTGTTCAGGGACAGGCAGCTCTGATAAACTGCCTCCGGGATGATCTCCTGCGCTTCACCGTCTTTGTTCACGGCGTAGGTACGGTCATCCCTGTCCAGAATGATCGGCTTTGCCAGTTCTTCGATTTTCTCAATTGCTTCCTTCAGCATGGTATGTCTCCTTTCTTTTTTAGCCGCAGTTTACAAGTTTCAGGTGTGCCGGTGCTTCCTGCTCCGAGCCGTCAACGGCAATCTGGCCGGGGATCTGTGGGGCCATCTCAATGACCGTGTCCTTGTCGGCGGCATAGAGCATGGTGGTCGCGGGGTGCGTGGGGGCCAGCGTAGACTTCACGGCGCAGTTGACCACGATGTTCTGGCGGCTGTCATCGGGACAAAGCTCCAGCGTGATCGTCACCTTGCGCTTGGCCTTGGCAGACGTGTTGGGGTCGAGGATGTTCTCGATCAGGCGCGGCATCTCATAGTCCACGCGCTCCTGAAAGGCTCCACGGCACATCTGCATGATGGATCTCTGGGATTCTTCTCGTGTGGTGTTCATACGTCCTCCTTTTTCTCAGCCGCCAGCAGGCGGCGTTTTTTTCTTGCATACGCATTGTCGGCGGCACATAGACCCGGATTCCTCCGCCGACGCTCCTTGGCGTAGGCGGCCCGCCCCTCCCTGTGCGCCGCGTTGTACCGGCGGCAGCGTTCACGGCTGTCACGGTTTCGGTCTTTCTCCCGGCGGCGTTCTTCGGCCTTTCCGTCATAAAAACCAACATGCTTGTAGCTGTCTCGAAAACAGGTGGTGCTACAGTAATAAGTGGTAGCCTGCTTTTTCTCGTCTCGCGGCACCTGCCGTATCCACGGCGATTCGGCGGTCGTAGAGAAGGTTTTTCCGCAGGTGCCGCAGGTACGGATCAACGTCAGCCGCTTCTCCACGAAAGGTCTTCTGCGGCTCATCCCGACACCTCCCCCATCAGGTCAAACAACGAGATGTTCATATCCTCCCGCTCGAACTCCTGCAGGTAGCCCACGGCGTCTCGGAAATACCCGTTGTTCAACTCACAGGCAAGGCCCTTCCGCCCCGCCTTGACCGCTTCCAGCGGTACCGTGCCGATCCCGCCAAACGGGTCATACACAAGGTCGCCGGGGTTGCTGTACCGGTTGATGCAGCGGTCTACAATGTCCAGTTGAAGGGGACAGACGTGGAGCTGCTGGCGGCGCTGGCTCTGGGTGGTGTTCAAGGTGCGCATCCGGTTGATATCGTCCCACACCTCATCCGTCCAGCTCCCCGGCGCCACCACCATGAAGGTGGCGGGCAGTTTTCCATTCTCGTCCAGCTCCTTTGCCATGCGGACGTGTTCGGCGTAGTCATACACCGTGCCCCTGCTGTACTTGCGGTAGGCTGCCTGGATCTTTCCGGTGTCCATGGACATGATCTCCTCCTTCGTCACCAGCCGGTCGCCGGAGGAGCGCCAGTACCCGTGGGCGTCTATCTGCCACTGGGCGCGGGTGTATTCCTCTTTGGTCTTATGTACCGGTTCGTCGGCGTAGGCTTTGCTCCGGTCGGTGGGCAGCTTCCGGAACAAAAGGATGTATTCCGGACAGCCTACGCCCATCTTGGAGCCGTCCTTGCACTGCTCCGTCCAGCCCAGCCGGTACGTCTGGTTGTTCTCCCGCACCACATCCGTGACCACGGTGATCATGCCGAAGTAGGCAAAGCCGTGCTGCATATAGTGCCGTATGCACATGGCATGGAACGGCTCCATGGTGGGCATTCCCATGCCGGTGGCGTTACCGAACAGCACCCGATCCTTGACGTGGCAGCAGAACACGCGCCCCGGCTTCAGCACCCGCAGCAGGTTAGGACTGAGATAGTCCATCTGCTCAAAGAACCGGCGGGTATCCTCGTTGTGGCCGAAGTCGTTATAGCTGGGGGTGTATTCGTAGTGGTTGGAAAACGGGATAGAGGTCAGGATCATGTCCACGCTGTTTTCGGCCATCCGTGCCGTTTCCTCCACGCAGTCGTTATTCACCAGCGTGTAATTCTTGCCTTTTACTTCCACGCGCTCCACTCCTATACTTCTGGCCATGCGCTCCGTCTGCACAGAACCGCTCAGGCCGTATTTCTGCACGATCTCCCGCATCTTGCCCTGCAGGTACTCGTGCTGCTTCCATTTCTCCATCATCACACGGTAAATGGGGTCTTCCGCCGCCGTGTAAATAATGTCGATCACCACCTGCTCCGTCTGGAGGAAGCGGTAAATGCGGTGTACCGCCTGAATAAAATCATTAAATTCATAGTCGATACCGATAAAAATCGCCCTGTGGCAATGGCGCTGGAAGTTGCACCCGCTGCCGCTCAGGCTCTTCTTGGTGGCAAACAGCCGGCAGCGCCCCTCCGAGAAGTCGATCACCCGCTTTTCCCGTTCGGCATAGTCCATGCTGCCGTAGATATCCACGGTGTCCGGCAGGGTCTTACAGATGGCGTGCCGCTCCGCCTCCAGATCGTGCCAGAGAAGGAAGTGCGCCTCCGGATCACTGTCCACGATCTCCTTTGCCACGGCCACACGGGCGTCAATGCTTTCCCGCTTTTCCCGTGATGCCTCCGCCAGCGATACCGCTGCGTCGTGCATCAATTTGAACTGGCCGTTCCGATCTGTGTCCTCGCCGTACCGACCCCGCACAATGTGTGTCCGCACATCCAGCGGCGGAAGCGCATAGCCGGTGTCGTCGTAGCCCAGATCAGAGGGTTTTCCGATAAACAGCGCCCAGCTGGACACCCACAGCCAGAACTCATCCTCCTTGTGGGGGTACAGTGTCAGGTTGTTAGCCTTGGTGCTGTCCCGCTGGAAAAACCGTGTCAGAGCCTGTCCCGTGTCCATGATCTCCAGATACCCGGCGTAGTGGATCAGCTCCTTGTACCGGTTGGGCGACGGTGTCGCCGTGGATACCAGCTTGTACTTCACGCCCTGAAATTTCGGCAGGAATGTCTGGTAGGTCTTGCTGCCAAAGGAGCGCAGAACCGATGCCTCATCCAGCGCCACGGCCGTGAACCGCGTGGGGTCAATGTCCCCATCCCGCACCCGTTCATAGTTGGTCATCAAGATATCTCCGGCGGCGCTGTCTGCCTCCGCCATGGTGGTGATGTACTCCGGCGCCGCGTAATGCAGCAGCTCCACCGCGTCCCGGGTGAACTCCTGCCGGACGCCCAGCGGCAGCACGATCAGGGCCTTGCCGCCCTCATGGCGCACCGCCTGATGGCAGAACTCCAGCTCCTGCACAGTCTTGCCGAGACCGAAGCTCTCAAACAGCGCCCGCCTGCCGCCTCGCAGCGCCCACACAACAGCATCCCGCTGGTGCGGCTTCAGCGCCGGGTTGATCTCCTCCGGCGGCAGTGTAAAGCCCGTCTCGCTGGCCAGCACGATCTTGGAGCGCAGAAATTCGAGATAGCTCTCCATTACCGATGGTCCTCCAGCTTGTCCACCAGCCGAAGGATGCTGGTCGCCAGCCACGCCGCGCCAATGTAGGTAAGTACCCATGTGAACGTCATAGCTTGTCCCTCCTCAGCGGGGCATCACCCCGCTTTCTCCTCTGTTGATTCTTCCGGCCCGATTTTTGTTACAATGACCGTTCCGGTAAGGCCGTTGTTTTCCAGCGTTTTCTGCAGCAGATACTCCAGCGCCGCCTTGAAACAGTCCATTCGCAACACTCCTTCCGTTTACACGATATGCGGGCACTGCGTGTCCGCTTGCCTTGTGGTGAGGTGGATTTTCTGTGCAGTGCGATTCATAGCTATGCAAATCCCACGCATTTCTCCGCAGATCTCTTCGCTGCCGTGCCTCTGCTAAACGCTGCTTTCCACTGCGATGCATTGCCTTTGCGTTATGCAATCTCTTCCCAGCGGAAGCGACCCTTGCCGCTGTTGCGCCACTGTCCCATGCCGGAAAACCGCCCATAGTCCAGCCACTCCCGCACAGCCTTTTCATGATCGTCGCTCAGACAGACGGCGGTGAACTCACAAGTCGCGCCGGCGGGGATCTGTTCCGACAGAGCGAGACTTACGCGCTCCCCCTGCATGGTCTGCGCTCGCAGCGGACGGGAGCACTCCCCTATCTCCCCGTCAAACAGGATGGGTACGTTCCGTGGTTCCACGAAGATCAGTTTGTCGATCTCCTTCTTGAACGCCTTGATGCCGCTGGACACGGTCCCCTTGACCTTCCGCAGGCCGCCGCAGGTATCCTTAAAAAAGCCTTTGATCTGATAGTCATAGAAGAACGGAGTTCCATCGTCCAGCTTCGGAAAGACGGTTTTGCCCTTCTCCACCACGCCGTCCACACCGATGGCGGCTACTTCGTCCTCCATGGTGGCAGCATCCGGGGAATTGCTGGCAACGAACGAGCGGTAGATATCAGGGTCACCGGGGCATGTCCCCAGCACCGGTTCCGTGAATGTCAGTTTCACTTTGATCTCCTTCATGTTGTTTATCTCCTTTTTGTGGTGAGGTGGTTTTTTTCTTACGTTTACGTAAGCTCCTGCGCAAAAAAAATTGCGTCCGCTTCGTCAGGTGTCATCCGAAGGATCATCCGGATATGTTGGATTTCCAGTCTCGTAAAATCGCTTTTCCCGCTCATCTTTCTATTAAGAGTCGCGTCACTAATACCGATTTCAGAGGCCAGGCCGGAAAGTGTCATACCGGCTCCTACCACCTTCGCGCGGAACGCATTTCGATTAAACACAATCTTCACCTCCCATCCCTGTTGGTTTACTTGCGTTTACGCAAGTCAGTATAACACTTGCTTTACCGCAAGTCAATACGTAAACGCAAGTTTTTTACTCTTTTTTGCGTTTACGTATTGCAAATATGATTTGTTGGTGCTACTATATGGAAAACAGGAGGTGTCGATGTGGAAATTAAAGATATCCTTAAAGCTCGGCGTACCGAACTCGGATTAACGCAGCTCGATGTGGCAAATGCCGTTGGTGTCAGCGAGGCCACTGTTTCGAGATGGGAATCCGGCGATATTGCCAACATGAAGAGAAGTCGCATCGCATCCCTTGCGAGTGTTCTCAAAATATCTCCCTCAATTATCATGGGTTGGAATGGGACCCCTGAAATCCGTCTGCCCTCCGACGTCATCACCATTATCCCCATGCCCACCATGCGAAAGGTGCCGTTGATAGGCTCCATCGCCTGCGGTACGCCCATCCTCGCGGAAGAAAACTGCGAGGGGGAAGTGGATGTCCCCGACCACATTCGCGCAGACTTTGCCCTCCGCTGCAAAGGCGACAGCATGATAAACGCCCGTATCTTCGATGGCGATATCGTATATATCCGTCAGCAGGAATCTGTGGAGCATGGCGAGATTGCTGCTGTTATCATTGATGATGAAGCCACGCTCAAAAGAGTATACTTGTATGAAGATCATATCAGCTTGGAAGCAGAAAACCCCCAGTACAGACCACTTGTATACTGGGAGGCTGAGATGAATAATGTTCGCATTCTTGGAAGGGCTGTCGCATTTACCAGCACGATCAGGTAGCGCTTCGCCCACAAGGGTGCATGGATTGAAATTAGAGGGGGTACTTATGCTGTCTATCCTTGCGAAGCTCGCACCTCTGGTTTATGCTTACGGTTTGTTTTTTCTCTCCTCTTGGTTGGACGAAAGCGGTTTCTGGGAGAAAAGATTCAAAATTCCTTTCAAAAAATGGTATTTCATAGTCCTCTTTCTCATCGGATTCATTGTACTGATGGAAATTCCGACAACCGCTGCAGCCATACTCTGTGTCTTATTTGTCGCCCTTGGAACAGGTTTTCTTCTGGGACGGAAAAGCAAATAGTTTTCCCAAATAAAAAAAGACTGCCCCGGTCTCGCACACCGGAGCAGTCGCGTAGAACAAATCCACCTCACCACAAGGGGAGTAGTCTACCCTTTTATGGTAGCACACCCAGAAAGGAATGTCAAATGTCAGAGAAAAATATCATATCTGACGGAAAGGTCATGCGGGCGGCACTGTACCCCCGTGTGTCCACCGAGGAGCAGGCGAAATTCGGCCTGTCCATCCACGACCAGCAGAATGACCTGGAGCGCTACGCCAAGGAGCACGGTATGAAGATCGTGGGCGTCTTTGCCGATGCCGGCTTCTCCGCCCGTAAGAAGATTGAAAAGCGCCCCGCCATGATGGCCCTGCTGGATGCTGTCCGGCGGGATGAAGTCGATATCGTTCTGGTCACAAAGCTGGATCGTTGGTTCCGCAATATCGGTGAATACTACAAGGTGCAGGATATTCTGGAAGCCCATAACGTGTCGTGGAAAACCATCTATGAGGACTATGAGACCACCACCGCGTCCGGCCGCCTGAAAATCAATATCATGCTGGCTGTCGCGCAGGATGAGGCTGACCGCACCAGCGAACGCATCAAAAAGATCAACGAAGGAAAACGCCTTCGCCGCGAGGCATTGACGGGCGATAAGCCCCTTGGCTATACCATCGTAAACAAAAAATTCGTCAAAGATCCGCAGACCGCGTTGGCCGTCGATGCATTCTTCAGGAAGTACATGGCCTGCGGCTCCGTCTCCGCCACGCAGGACTATATCCGCGAGGAGTTCGGGCTGACGATCCCCTACCAAGGGGCAAACAAGATGCTCCGCAGCACAGCCTATTACGGCGTATACTACGGTGTCGACGGGATGTGTCCCCCCTACATAACAAAAGAACAGTATGACCAGATCCAGACCATGCGCCGTAAAGTCATCAAACGCACGGACGAAAACCGGATCTACCTGTTTTCCGGCCTTATCGTCTGTGGCGACTGCGGCGGTCGGATCGGCGGCAAGGTGAATCAGGATCATAAGACCTTTCACTATAACTGTTCTAACCACTTCTGTCGCCGTAAACCGTGCGGAAACAACCGCTCCATCAGTGAAAAAAAGCTGGAAAAATACCTGTTGGACACCGTTGAATGCAAATTGGAATCCTATAAAACGGAGTTCTCCGCTGTACAGGAAAATGTGGTGGAGAAGGACTATCGCTCCGAGATCAATGCACTGCGCGGAAAGCTGTCGCGCTTGAAGGATCTCTATCTCAACGAACTGCTCACAATGGACGAATACAAAAAGGACTATGCTTCCATCACTGAAAAGATCCATGAACTCGAAATAAAGCAGCAGCCTCCGCGTCCTTCAAACCTGCCTCAAATTCAGAAGCTGCTCTCCCACAACTGGCGTGATATGTACGGTGCCCTTTCTCCCATGCAAAAGCGCGAATTCTGGAGGATCATCATCAAAGAAATTCGTTGGTATCCAGATAGGCATATCGAGTTCGACATCAATTTTTAGTACAAAAAACTACTACACAAACGATACCCCTCTGTGCTGGGACTCAGATACACGCTTGGCATGGTCATTCCCCTTTCAATGTCGTTCACCACATTTATATGGAAAATCCGGGGAAGATGTGTTATAATGGCGGTCACGAAATGAAAGGCGGTATGTACCATGAAAGCTGCGCGTCCCTATGCGAAGGTCACCATCACCCCCAAGGGGGAGGCCGCCCTCACCGGCGGGCACCCGTGGGTCTACGAGGGCGAGGTCACGTCCGTGGAAAGCGGCGCGGAGGACGGCGGACTGGTGGACGTGGTGAGCCGCCGGGGCAGCTGGCTGGGCTGCGGATTCTACAACAGCCGCTCCAGGATCCGGGTACGTCTGTTGAGCCGCAACGCCAATGACGACTTCTCCGACGCCTTCTGGGAGCGGCGCATCCGCTACGCATGGGACTACCGCAAAACGGTGATGGGCGGGACGGACAGCCGCTGCTGCCGCGTGATCTTCGGCGAGGCCGATCTGTTCCCCGGCCTGACGGTGGACAGGTTCGAGAGCGTGCTGGTGACGCAGACCCTGAGTCTGGGCATGGAGCGCATCAAGCCCCGCCTGTTCTCCCTGCTGGCCAAGGTGCTGCGGGAGGACGGACAGGACATCCGGGGCATCTACGAGCGCAACGACGCGGCCATCCGGGAGCTGGAGGGCATGGCGCAGGCCAAGGGCTGGTATCCCCTGCCCGGCGAGACGCCGCCGGAAAAGACGGCGGTGGACATCGTGGAGAACGGCATCGTCTACACCGTGGACTTTGAGAACGGCCAGAAGACCGGCTTTTTTCTGGATCAGAAGTACAACCGGCAGGCGGTGGCCCGTCTGGCAAAGGGCCGGACGGTGCTGGACTGCTTCACCCACACCGGCTCCTTCGCCCTCAACGCGGCCCGGGGCGGCGCGGCCCATGTCACCGCCGTGGACGTGTCGGAGTTCGCGGTGCAGTGCGCGGCGGAGAACGCCCGCCGCAATGGGCTGGACGGCGTCATGGACTGCATGGCGGCCAACGTGTTCGACCTGCTGCCCCAGCTGGAAAAGCAGCCGAAAAAATACGATTTCATCATTCTTGATCCCCCGGCCTTCACCAAGAGCCGCCGGACGGTACACAACGCCATGGCCGGCTACAAGGAGATCAACTACCGGGCCATGAGGCTGCTGCCCCGGGGCGGGTATCTGGCCACCTGCTCGTGCAGCCACTTCGCCACGGAGGAGCTGTTCATCAAAATGCTGCGCAGCGCCGCACGGGACGCGGGGGTGCAGCTGCGGCAGATCGAGGCGCGGCAGCAGTGTGCCGACCACCCCATCCTGTGGGGCGTGGACGAGACGAGCTACCTGAAATTTTTTATTTTTCAGGTGGTGTGACCTGCAAAAAAAGGACGCCTGAACGGCGTCCTTTTTTCAGATATATTTCCGGTTTATTGCAGATATATTGCAGATTTTTCGCAGGTTTATTGCAGGTTTTCCGCCGTTATACGCCCTCGCCGAGCTCGGCAAGGCTGCGGGTCAGGATGTCCACGAACTTCTCCCCCGTCTCCGTCAGGGGCACAGAGCGCAGCTTGATATAGCCCAGACGCATATCGTGTACCTGCCCGGTCAGGGGCAGCGTCACCAGCCGGTCGTCGCCGTAGCCCTCCGGCATGACGCCGCTGCCGGTGGAGACGCAGTTGGTGTGGGCCATGACGTTGTAGGCCGTGGCCCGGTCGCTGACGCACACCACCCGGTCGAACTGGGCGCCGGTGCCCACCACCGCCTCCTCCGCGTACTGGTAGTTGCTGTCGGACTGGGTGAACACCACATAGGGATAGGCGTACAGCTGCTCCAGCCGCACCGACGGCTCCGATGCCAGCGGATGGCCCCGGCGCATGAACACCCGGGGGCGCAGCGTGGCCAGCTGGCAGAACTCCAGATCCTTCTCCTGCAGGATGCGGCCGATGAAGTGCTCCGTCATGTCGGAGACGAAGATGATGCCCATCGCGCTCTGGCGGCGGAACACCTCGTCGATGACGGCGGCCATCTCCATCTCCTTGAAGCTCACCTGTATGCGGGGCTCCTCCAGCAGGTGGAGGTACTCCACGAAGGCCTTGGCGCAGAAGGGATAGCGCTGGGACGCCACGGACAGCGTGACCCGGTTCTCCGCCCGGCGCTCGCTGTAATACCGGGCGATACGGCCGCTGCGCTCCACAATGGGCGCGATCTGGGCTACCAGCTCCCGGCCCTCCTCCGTCAGCACCACGCCCCGGTTGCTGCGGCGGAACACGGTGATGCCCAGCTCCTTCTCCACCTCCAGAATGGCGGTGGACAGCGCCGACTGGGACACGAACAGATCCTGCGCCGCCCGGTTCATGGAGCCGCAGCGATACACCTCCAGAATGTAGCTCATTTGCAGCAGCGTCATGTACCAGCACCCCTTTCCTTGCCCTACCAGCATACAGGATAACGCGGCATTTTGCAAGAAAAAACCCGCGTTTCGATTGACACGGTACAGCGTTTCGGCTATAATGCCCACCAGCGGCCGGGCCGCACAATATCATCCACTGGAAAGGAAAGACATCATGAAAAAATTGACCGCGCTTCTGCTGACGCTGGTGCTGGCACTGAGTCTCACCGCCTGCGGCAGCAATGAAAGCAAGCAGCTGGTGGGCACATGGCAGTGTACGGTGGACATCACATCGCAGATGGACACGGAGATCGGCGGCGCGCTGGACGCCGAGTACACCTCGGAGACGCCCATGCAGATGTTCCTCACCGCCGTGTTCAACGATGACGGGACCTTCACCATGGGCGTGGACACCGACGCCACCGCCGCCTCCTTCACCGCGTACATACAGGCGCTGAAGCCTGTCATCGTGGAGCTGACCTATCAGGAGGCTGAAAAGCAGGGCATGACCCGGGAGGAGTACGACAAGGCGCTGGACGGGAGCGGGCTCACCGTGGAGGGTCTGGTGGACAGCGTTCTGTCCGCCTTTGACGTAAGCGCCCTGCTGGGCGACATCGGCAGCGACATCACTGCCGGCAGCTACAAGGCCGAAAAGGGCCGCCTGTATCTCAGCGAGAACGGCAGCGGCTTCAAGGCCGAGGAGTCCGTGGGCTACGCCCTCAGCGGCGGCACCATGACGTGGAGCGATGACAACGCCCTGCTGTCCGAGCTGGAGAGCATGGGCATCTCCTCCTCGCTGGAGTGGGTAAAGCAGTAAATAGGCGCGAAAAAAGAACAGCCGTCCGTGACGGCTGTTCTTTTTTTGCGTATCCTGTCTGCTTACTCGCCCATGGGCGCGCCGCAGTGGGGGCAGAACTTGTCCTCGCTGGCCGCGCCGCAGACGGGGCAGACCTTGACGCTGACCGTCTCCTCCTCGGCAGCGGGCTCGACCTTGGCGGCCTTCTCGGCCTCCAGCTCGGCGATGCGGGCCTTGGAGGCGTTGACGGCGGCCACCACGTCCTTGACGGCGTCGGGCGTTTCACCGGTATACTCGGAGATGAACCACTCGCCGATGGCGCGGTAGTTCTTCTCCAGCTCGCGCTGCTCGGTGAGGATGGCCATGTTCAGCTTGGCGGCGTCGGTAGCGGACTTTGCCTTATCGGCGGCAGCCTCCGCCAGATCCCTGGCCTTATCCACGGCAACACCGGCGTACTCCTGCGCCTTCTTGCCCAAGGTGTTCAGATTGTCCAGAATGCTCATGCTGTTTCTCCTTTCAAATATTGCTGTTCTATTGCTGCATAGTATACCGCGTTTTGTCCGCCGATGCAAGCGGACAATGGCGAAATTTACACACTGTTCACGAGCCGGTCAATGCTCGATCCAGTCCGCCGCACGGGACACCGCCCGCTTCCACAGCCGGTAGTTCCGGTCGCAGTCCGCCTGCGTCCCCTCCGGCAGGAACACCCGCTGGCTGCGGCGCAGAGCCTTCAGCTCCTCCATGTCCCGCCAGACACCGCAGCTCAGACCCGCCAGCGCCGCCGCGCCGAAGGCCGTCGTCTCCACCATCTCCGGACGATCCACCGGGATGCGCAGCAGATCCGCCTGCATTTGCAGCAGGATATCGGACACGCTGGCGCCGCCGTCCGCCCGCAGCATGGTGATGTCACAGCCGGCGTCCTGCCGCATGGCCAGCATCAGATCCGTGACCTGATAGGCGATGCACTCCAGCACCGCACGGGCCAGATGGCCCCGGCCGGTGCCCCGTGTGATGCCCAGCACCGCGCCCCGGGCGTACATGTCCCAGTAGGGCGCGCCCAGCCCCGTGAAGGCCGGCACCACCACCACGCCGCCGCTGTCCGGCACCGTGGCCGCCAGCGTATTGATCTCCGGCGCGGAGGAGATGATGTGCAGCTCGTCCCGCAGCCACTGGATGGTGCTGCCGCCGTTGAAAACGCTGCCCTCCAGGGCGTAGGCCGTGCGGCCCTCCACCTGCCAGGCCACGGACGTCACCAGCCCCGCCCGGCTGCGGACGGGCTTTTCCCCCACGTTCATCAGGGTGAAGCAGCCGGTGCCGTATGTATTCTTGGCCTCGCCGGGGGCGAAGCAGGTCTGGCCGAACAGGGCGGCCTGCTGGTCCCCTGCCGCGCCGCACACCGGCACCCCCGCCAGCTTTTCCAGGCCCGGGATGCCTTTTTTCACCAGGCCGTATACCTGACTATTGGCCACGGGAAGGGGCAGAATAGACATGGGTATCTCCAGCAGCTCGCAGAGCTCCGCATCCCAGCACAGCCGGTGGATATCGAACAGCATGGTCCGGGAGGCGTTGGAGTAGTCCGTGACGTGGGAGCCGGTCAGCTGCCAGATGAGCCAGGTTTCCACCGTGCCGAACAGCAGGTCCCCCCGGTCCGCCTTTTCCCGGGCGCCGGGGACGTTGTCCAGCACCCAGCGGATCTTGGTGGCGGAGAAGTAGGCGTCGATCAGCAGGCCGGTGGCGGACTGGATGCGCTCCTCCAGCCCCCGGCGCTTCAGTTCCTCGCAGAACTCCGCCGTCCGGCGGCACTGCCAGACGATGGCGTTATATACCGGCCGGCCGGTGGTCTTGTCCCAGAGAATGGTGGTCTCCCGCTGGTTGGTGACGCCGATGCCGGCCACCTCCCCCTCCAGCCCGGCTGCGGCCTGGGCCGCCGCACGGCGCTCCGTCTCCCAGATCTCCATGGGGTCATGCTCCACCCAGCCGGGCTGGGGATAGAGCTGGCGGAAGGGAAACTGGGCCTTGGACACAATGTCGCCCCGGCGGTCAAACACGATGGCCCGGGAGCTGGTGGTCCCCTGGTCCAGCGCCAGAATATAGGTTCCCATAGAAGTCTCCTCTTTCTTTTTGTTTCAGAGTATGCTAATATAGGGTATTATAACACAGAAAGGACAGGATTACCATGACGGATTTCCAGGAATTTACCTTTCTTTCCAGCGACGGCCACACCCAACTTCACGGGGCACAGTGGACTCCGGCGGACCGGGAGCCCATTGCCGTTTTACAGATCGCCCACGGCGTGGCGGAGCACATCCTGCGGTATGACGATTTTGCCCGGTATCTCAACGACCGGGGCATCCTGGTGGCGGGACACGACCACCTGGGCCACGGCAAGTCCCTGCCGGAGGGCGGCACGCCGGTGTATTTCGGCGACGGCAGCACCTGGGAGACGGTGGTGGACGACATCCACCTGCTCCATGACCGGCTGCGGGAGCAGTATCCGGATCTGCCCATCCTGCTGATGGGCCACAGCATGGGGTCGTTCCTGTCCCGGTCGTACCTGATCCGCTATCCCGGCACGGTGGACGCCGCCATCATCATGGGCACCGGCTGGCAGCCGGAGATGACCATCCGGGGCGGCCTGCTGCTGGCGGGAATTCTGTCCGGGCTCAAGGGGCCGGACGCCGTCAGCAAGATGGTGACCAATATGGCCTTCGGGGCCTATAACAAGGCCTTCGGCGACAAGCCCCGGACCCCCAACGACTGGCTGTCCGCCGACACGGACAACGTGGACCGGTATATGGCGGACCCCCTGTGCGGCGCGGACGCCACGGTGGGCCTGTTCCGCCAGATGCTGCGGGGCCTGCGGTTCAACCAGACCCCCGGGAACATCGACCGGATGGACAAAAACGCCCCCATCCTGCTGATCGCCGGGCAGGACGACCCGGTGGGCAACATGGGAGCCGGTGTCCGGCGGACCCACGACGCCTTCAAGCGGACGGGGGTCAGGGACGTGACCCTGAAGCTGTATCCCGGCCTGCGGCATGAGATTCTCAACGAGGCCGCCATGCGGGACACGGTTTACGGCGACATCGGGGCCTGGCTGGACCGGGTGCTGGGCTAACGCAGAGACGCCAGCAGGTTGGGCAGGCCCAGCAGGTCCACGTTGTGGGTCCGGCGCAGCAGGCGGACGGTGAAGAAGCTGTCCGCCGTCAGCACCAGCAGCAGGGCCAGACCCGCCCCGGCGGGGGCGTGCAGGGCGATGGGGTGCAGCAGGGGCTGCACCTGCCGGAGGGCGAAGGCCGTCAACGGACCCCATATCACCGCAAAGGGCACGCAGACCCGACGGTTCAGGTCCATGTGGGTGCCGGAATAGTCCCAGAACATGACCCCCAGCAGCTTGTCATAGAGAAAGTGCACGGCGTATTCCACGGCGGTGGCCGTGAGGCCGCCGTAAAAGGCCAGGCGGAGGAAGCCCCGGGTCAGGTCGGCGGGCAGATGCAGCACCGCCAGCATGGCCAGGCCGTACACCGGGCACAGGGGCAGCAGCAGAAAGCACTTGCGCACCTGATGCCGGGACCCGGTGACGGCGGCGAAGATTTTTTCCAGCAGATATCCCAGAAAGCTATACAGACAAAACAGCCACAGCCAGTACACGGCGACGCCTCCCTTCCCCCTCATTCTGCCCCGGGAGAGCTGCCGCGATACCCGGGCGGAGGCGGGGAAAGGGAGGAAAGATATGGACCAGTGGGAGCAGCTGCGGCAGCAGTGCATGAGCTGCCGGGCCTGCGGCCTGGCGGATACCCGGACCAACGTGGTGTTCGGGGTGGGGTCCCCCACGGCGGAGGTGCTGCTGGTGGGCGAGGCCCCCGGGGCCAGCGAGGACCAGCAGGGCGAGCCCTTTGTGGGAGCCGCCGGGAAGCTGCTGGACGATATGCTGGCCATGATCGGCCTGCGGCGGCAGGAAATCTACATCACCAACAGCGTCAAGTGCCGCCCGCCCAAAAACCGGGACCCTCTGAACACCGAAAAGGACGCCTGCGCCGGATTTCTGCGGCGGCAGCTGGAGCTGATGCAGCCGAAGATCCTGGTGTGCCTGGGACGCATCAGCGCGGCGGAGATCATCAGGCCGGATTTTAAGATCACCCAGGAACACGGGCAGTTTTTTGAGAAAAACGGCATGTGGATGACAGCCCTGTATCACCCGGCGGCCCTGCTGCGGGACCCGGGCAAGAAGCCGGAGACCTTCCAGGACCTGAAGCGCTTGCAGGCCAAGATCCGGGAGGTCTGCACCCGGACGCCCATGGAATTTGCATAATCGTGAAAGAGGCCCCCGTTTTCGCTGAGCGAAAACGGGGGCCTCTTTGACTGTCTCAAATCAGGGCTCCATGTTGCGGATCTCCTCCAGCAGGGCGTCCAGGCTGTCGCGATCCAGGGTCTGGGGCTTGTCCTCCGGCTCCTCCGGGGCTTCCTCCGGGGTTTGGGGAGTGGGTTCCTCCGGTTCCGGGGCAGGCTCCGGTTCAGCCGGAGTTTCTTCTGCCGGGGTCTCCTCCGCCGGGACTTCCTCCTCTGGCCGCGTGACAGCCTCCGGGGCGGGGGCTTCCTCTGGCTCCGGTACAGGTTCCGGCACGATCACCGGGGGAACCGGCGTCTCCTCCGAAGCGGCGGGGGCTTCCTCCGGCTCCGGTACAGGTTCCGGCACAGACTCCGGCGTTTCCGGTACAGATTCCGGCTCCGCCGGGGACTGGGGCGGCTCCATCTGGGCCGGATGGTCCGGCAGACGGCGGCGGCTGCGGGCAATGCCCACGGCCCGGCCGATAAAGAACAGCAGCACCAGCAGAATCACCAGACCGGCGGCCAGAATGGCGTACATGGGGAGCCAGCGGTTCAGGGGCAGGTCCACCGGGGCGCACAGGGCCGTCCACAGGTCCCGGAAGGGGCCGGGCTGGGTCTGCGGCTCCTCTGGAGTGGGGTCCTCCGGCTCCGGCTGGCCGATCTGGGGCAGGGTACCGGCAAAGGCCGGCATCCGCACCACATGGACCGTATAGTCCCGGGTGGTGCCGTCCTCGGCGGTGCAGGTGACGGTCAGCAGGTTGTCGCCCTCCTTCAGGGACGCGTCAGGCTGGGTAACGCCCAGGGCCTTGCTGTCCCTGGCGGTGGCGGAAAGGGAGATTTTGGAGGTCTCATAGGGGACATACACGGCGTATTCCGTGATTTCCGGGGAAAAGGCCGGGGACAGCTGCCCCGTGGAGGGGGTCAGCTCCGACAGGGACGCGTCGCTGCTGAGAGTGACGTTGGGGTCCGGCTGCCGGGTGACGGAGATGGTGTATCGCCGGGAGGCCCCGTTGGCAGCCGTAACGGTCAGCACCACCGTGTTGACGCCCACGGACAGCTGGTTGCCGCTGACGGATACATCGGCCCCGCCATCGGCGGCCCGGTAATCCAGGGGCAGCCGGGACACGTCATAGGGTACGGTGACGCTGTATTCCGTGGTTCCGGCGGAGAAGGCCGGAGACAGGGCATAGTCCCCGCAGGACAGGCCCGCCAGATTGGCGTTGCCGGAGGGGGGCGCGGCCACGCTGGCCGCCCAGGACGCGTCGTTCAGGGACTGGTCGCTGTTGCCGTCGGTGGCCACAATGTCGGTGATGGTGGCGCTGACCCGGGTCCCGGCGGCCACGCCGGACTTCACCTGGAAGGTGACGGCCAGCACAGCGGCGCTGCCGGTGATGGGATTGGACAGGGACTGGTCATAGGCCAGCAGGTTGCCGCCGCTCATATCCACGGACCAGCTGGAGCCCACCAGCTGGCGGGTGCCGGTAAGGGTCAGGGCGCTGCTGTCGTAGTGCAGCACGGCGGTGATGCCCTGGATGTTGGAGCCGCTGACGGTGAAGGTGACGGTGACGCTGTCACCGGCCCGGACGCTGCCGGAGCCGGAGAAGCTGGCCCCGGCGGCCTCCGCCGTTACCGGAGCCAGGCCCCACAGCAGCAGCGCCGCCAGCAGGCCCGCCAGGACGGATGAAATTCTCTTTCTCATGGGTCAAGCCCTCCTGCTCAGTTGGGTTGGATGGTGCCCCGGCCCAGCAGATACGCCTGCAGCCGGATCATGTCGGTGATGGTGACCTGGCCGTCGCCGTTCAGGTCCGCCGCCTGAAGGGCAGCGCCGGTGAGGGTGTTTTTGCCCAGCAGATGGGCCTGCAGCCGGACCATATCGGTGATGGTGACCCGGCCGTCGCCGCTGAGGTCGCCGGTGACCACGGTGGTCAGGGTCTGGAGGGTCTGGCCGTCCCGGGCATAGGTGACGGTCATGCCGGTGCCCACAGGGCTGTCGCCCTGGACCGGCAGGGGGATGTAGTCGCTGGGGGAC